>Ga0193753_10000041_pt1 | contig 122732 bp, 87 predicted proteins | sample H1c2metaG_FD_144925 | JGI IMG/M metagenome (GOLD analysis project Ga0193753, IMG submission 144925) | Soil microbial communities from a riparian zone of the East river system, Colorado, United States - H1c2 | ecosystem: Environmental > Terrestrial > Soil > Riparian zone | place: USA: East...
TGAACCGCGCGCCGTCGCCAACACGACCGGAACCATCGTGAACGGCGTTCGGTTCACGAGCCCAGCCGGGTACTGGCAGAACGGCCAGTTCTGGCGGCTGCGCGAGATGGCGGCCGTCGTGCAAATGCCGACCGGGCTCGCGACACGGCTTCGGGCACGGGACGCGAACGTGACGATCAGTGCGCGCAACCTGCACGTCTGGACCAAGTACGACGGCATCGATCCGGAGGCGAACTACGCGTCCAACCAAACCGGCACCGCCGACGTCCAAACCGATTTCATCACGCAGCCGCCCAAGACGTACTTCACGTTCCGGCTCAATCTCCACTACTGATTCCTTTCGAGGACGATCCTAGATGCTGAGTATGATGAGAAAACTGAATCGCGCTCGATGGGTGACCGTGGGCGCCGCGTTGAGCATTGCCCCGTTGTTCGGCGGCTGCGACATCAACGAAGAACTGTTGTCGCCGCAGAATCCGGGGATCATCGATCCGGCGGCGGTGAACTCGGCCCCGGCCGCCCAGGCGCTCCGGGTCGCGGCACTCGGCCAGCTCAAGAACCGCACAGCGGGCGGCGAGAGTGTGTGGTTGTTCGGCGGACTGTTGGCCGACGAGTGGAAGTCGAGTGACACATTTTCACAGCGCAACGAGACCGATCAACGCACCATTCAAACGAGCAACGGCAACACACAGGGCGCGTACAATTCGCTGCAGCAGGCGCGTGGGTACACCAAGACGGCGATCGACAAGTCGTATCAGTTTACGCCGGACGCCAAAGCCGACATCGGCGAGATGTATTTCACGCTCGGATTTCTCGAGATGTCGCTCGCCGAGAACTTCTGTAACGGCATTCCTGTGTCGTACACGACGGATGGCGTCGTGAACTACGGCCCGCCGCTCACCAACGACTCGATCTACAAGTTGGCGGCGTTCCATTTCGATAGCGCGTTGACGCTTGCGGGAACGGCAACCGACGCGAAGTCGGTGTTGGTCCATCAAGCGGCGTCGATCGGAAAAGCGCGTGCGCTGATGAACATCGGCCAGTTTGCCGCGGCGGGTGCGCTCGTGTCGGCGGCAAACGTCCCGACGACATTTGCCTACACGATGACGTTCGACCAGACGACGGGCGATCAGCAGCTGTGGTCCTTGAACAACAGCGCCGGCCGATACACCGTCAGCGACAGCGTCGACAATCTGACGGGCCGCATTCCGAACGCGCTTCCGTTCGTATCGGGGAAAGATCCTCGCGTACCAACGGCCAGCCCGACCAATCCGAAGCCGTTCGACGGAGTCACGCCGCTGCGCACGCAACAGGTCTTCCCAGGCCGCAGCGATCCGATCCCGCTCGTCTCCGGCATCGACGCTCGTTTGTTCGAGGCTGAAGCGAAGTTGAACGCCGGTGACTTTGCCGGAATGTTCGCGATACTCAATACGCTGCGCACGTCGGGCCAGAAGATCGGACCATTGACAGTGGCGGCGATGCCGGCGCTCACGACCGCGCCGACCACGAAGGCTGCTGCGGTCGACCTACTCTTCCGTGAGGCCGGTTTCTGGCAGTTCGGTCGCGGACAACGCTTGCCGAACCTGCGCCGAGAGATTCGGTTGTACGGCAAGACGCAGGATCAGATTTTCCCCACCGGCGCATTCCACAAGACCGGAAACTTTGGAGTCGACGTCAACATCCCGGTCCCCGACGGTGAGTTGGCGAACCCGAACTTTCACGGGTGCATCGATCGGAAGGCGTAGTCCACAACGGTTGGTCGTACAAAAAAACAGGGGGCGCCAATCGGCGCCCCCTGTTCTCTTTTCGAGCAATGACCTCAGGGCGACGACGGCGCCCTGGGTTTGATCTCACGGTAGCCGGCCGGCACGTCGAACGCGTCCGCGGCGACTGCGCCGGGCGTGATGCTCGTGATTTCGTCCTTCACTGACATCAACGTCGCTTGCTTCGGCGGCGCCCCTTGAGCGTTCTTGTCTGCCGGTTGTTGCTTGTTCGCGTCTTCCGCGGCGGACTTGATTGCACCCATGAGTCCTCTGAATCCACCCGCTTTCGGCTTGTCGTCCTTCTTGGCCGCGCTATCGGCTTTCGCCGCGGCACCGACGTCGTTGAGCACCATCTGACGATCGAACGCTTGGCCCGCCGGCACGAGCGCGACGTACGTCATGCTGCGCAATGAGACACCCGGAACTTTCGCCAATTCTTTCGCGGCCGCGCCAAAGCCTTCCTTGATGCGCGGATCGCTGGACATGGCCGCCTGCATTCCATCCAGCTGCGGACGAAAAGTCTGTCCGACCTTCGTGGCGTACGCGCGTTGAAATTCTTGAAGGGCAGCGATCTGCGGCGCGTCTTTGGACATCCACTGATCGAGGAGGAAGACCATGCTGCCAACTTGCTCGGCCTTCTCTCCTTCCGGCTTCGCTTCGCCTTCCAACGTGACCGTGATGAAGACGCGCTCCGCGTCATAGCCGGCGACTTTTTCGTGCTGGCCCGGGCGGTCGACGGCCACTTTGTATTTCACGTCCATGTCGCCCTTGGGCGCTTTCGGATCTTTGGCCTGCTCGGCCTTGGCCTTCTGTGCGTTCTGTTGAGCCGATTGCTTGGCCTGCTCCATGGCCGCCGCCATCTCCGCGAACGTCATGGTGGTGTACGTCTTCTGCTTCTGGTCGATATGGGTGAGGCGGCCGGCATCGGCGTCGATGATCGTTGCGGAATTCACGGACTCAGTGCGCAGCTTGTGGCCCGCCACGACGGTCGTCGACTGGATGTCATGCATATTTCCGCCACCCATTCTCGCGGCGAAGCCGGCGATCGTGCCCAACGCCCCGTAGAGGCGGACGTCGGCGTTGCTCTGAACGGTCACGCCCTGCGCAACGAGCGCAGTCGGCAGTGCCGAGGCGGCGATCAGAACTGCGCGAGTGAATGCACGCATGGTTGGACTCCGGTGGGAGACGAGGTGTCGCGATGGCGCCCTTGCTTGGTGGGCGCGAGGATCAAGATACGTAAAGGGGACACCTCCGGTAGCGGCCTGCCAGTTCAGGCCGCCCCCAGCCTCGGAAGCACCGGGCGAGTCACTCCGACCGCAACGCGTTGGCGGGCGAGACGCGAGTCGCCGCGACCGCTGGAACGACGCTCGCCGCCACGCCTATCGCCGCCAACATCGCCGCCGCGCTCACCATCGTCGTGAGGTCGCCTGGGGTCACTTGAAAGAGCAACGAGCCGAGCACGCGCGCCACCGACAGCGATCCCGCCACACCGATCACCAATCCGATTCCCGTGAGCGTCACCGCCTGCAGCATGAACTTCTGTAAAATGTCGTGCGTCTGCGCGCCGAGTGCGATGCGAACCGCGATCTCCTTTCGACGTTGCGCAACGACGTACGCGATCACGCCATAGATGCCAATCGCCGAAAGCAAAAGCGCGGTGACCGCGAACAGGCCGAACACCGACGCATAGAATCGTTGCCGCGCCATGTACGCGGCAAGCAACTCGCTCATCGGCTTGACCGCGGCGACCGCGATGTCGGCGTCGAGCGCTTGGGTCGCCGCACGAATGCGCGGCAGCAGCGCCATCGGATCGGTGCCCGCCCGCGCGCGGACGACGATCGCGTTGCCGGACCACGGCTGTTGTTCCTCCGGTTGATACAGTTCGGGATCATTCTCGGCCTGCGGTCCCTTGAATCGGACGTCGGCAACCACGCCCACCACGGTGAATCGCGCCGTATCGCCCACGTTGAGGACGAATCGCCGGCCGATCGGATTCTCAACGCCGAACATGCGGACTGCGCCTGTGCGGGTAAGAATCGCGACGCGCTCACCCCCGGCGGTGTCCGACACCGAGAAGTCGCGACCGGCGATGATGGGAATGCGCATCGTCTCGAAGTAGCCGGGGCTCGACGAGCGCGCCATGAAACGCAGGCCGGACGCCGACGGATTGCGCTCGTCGCCTGCGATGGTGAGGCTGATGTCGTTGATCTGCGTGAACGGCACTGCGGAGACGGTCGCTACTCGAGACGCTCCTGTCGCACCGGCGATCCGTTGTTCCAATGTTCTAAAAAACGTCCGGCGCGCCGAGTCTGTGGGATAGCGCGAGCTCGGAAGCGAAACGCGGAACGATAGCAGGCTCTTGGGATCGAGTCCGGTTGGCACCGCGGTGAGTCGCACCAGACTCTTGGCCAGTAATCCGGCCGACGCGAGCAGCATGAGCGAGAGCGCAAGCTCCACGACGACGATCGCGCTTCGCGACCGCCCCGACGACGTCGAGCGACGTCCGCCGTCGCGCAGCATCGTCGCCAGGTCGGCGCGAGATGCACGAACCGCGGGCAGAAGCCCGAACAGCACGGCGGTGAGTACTGTGATCACCATCGTAACGCCGACAACTTTCGGATCGATGACAATTTCCTGAACGCGCGGGAGATCGGCCGGCGCGATGTGTCGCAGGGCTGCGGTTGCCAGAGCGGCGATGCCCAGCGCCACCGCGCCGCCCGCTACGGCGAGCACCGCACTCTCGGCGAACAGCAGTCGCGCGACGCGCTCACGCGGCGCACCCATCGCCGCCCGCAACGCGATTTCTGGCGACCGCACGGTGTGTCTCGCGAGCACGAGACTGGCCACGTTGCCACAGACGATGAGCAGCAGGCACGCCGCGGCGCCGAGCACGGCAAACAACACGGAACGCGACGACCCGACCACCTGATCTTGCAGCGACAGCACGCGGACGCCGCGCTTGCGGTTGCTCGCCGGGTACGTATCGGCGAGACGATGCGCGATGACGTCGAGGTTCCCCTGCGCCTGCGCGATCGTCACGCCCGGCCGAAAGCGAATGAGCGCGCGGAGAAAGCGCGATCCCCGTGCCGCTGTCGGAGGAATATTGAGCGGCTTCCAGAGCTCGGCGCGTTGATGATAGAAAGGTTCTGGATCTCTAAAGTCCGGCGGCAACACGCCGACGACCGTGTGCACTACACCGCTCAGTCTGATCGTCTTGCCGATGATCTGCGGATCGCCGTTGAACCGCCGAGTCCACAGCGAGTGCGCGATGATGACGACGTTCGGCGCGCCGGGCACGTCGTCGTCTGCGCGAAAGGCGCGGCCGAGCTTGGGTGCGACGCCGAGCGTGCGAAAGAAGTCCGACGTCACGCGCGAGCCGCCGAGCTGCTCGGCGTCACCGTTGCCCGTGATCGTCGCGCCCCAAACGGAGAACGCCGCGCTGCTTTCGACGAGTGGATTGGCGGTGACCCAATCTGCGTAGTCGGGATAGGACGCCGAGTTGATGGCGCCGGCGTCGTTTTGGACGACGCCCGTGACGATGGCGAGCGGGCCGCCGCTCGCGTAGGGCAGCGGACGCAGAACGACGCGTTCAGTGATCGTGTAGACGGTGCTGGTCGCGCCGATGCCGATGCCGAGCGAGAGGACCACGGCGGCGGTGAAGGTTGGCGACCGCCGGAGGGATCGCAGGGCGAAGCGCACGTCGCGCAGCGACTCGTCGATCACGCGACTGCGCCAGGCGTCGCGGGCGTCCTCGGCGTATTGCTGTCTGGCGCCGAAGGCAACGAGAGCCGTGCGCCGCGCGCTGTCGTCGGGCAGACCGTCGTCGGCGTTTCGTTGGGCGTGCATGTCCACGTGAAAGGCCATCTCCTCGCGCATTCGGTCGTCGATCGAATGCCGTTGGGCGAGTCCGAGCAATCGGAAGAGTGCGCCACGGAGGCGGGCGGGCAGCGAGGGCATGACGGTCTCCGGAGAAGGTCGTCATCTTTAGACGGTCGAAAGGAGCAAAGGGTTTGCATCCCGAGTTCGTCGTTGTTCCAACTCTTGTTGCGGCTCGGGCGTAGAAGGAATGACGGCTTCCGCCGTTGACGACCGCGGCGGGCCAGCTCGACCGTGGAGACTACCGCTTGGTCCGCTCGGCCTCTACCTTCGAGCCGCAACGTCGCAGGCGGACCAGGGGACGGGAGGCGAACCATACATATGATGTCACTCTCATTATTCCGCACGACCGTGGCGGCAATGTTCACCGTTGTCGCCGTTGGCGCGTCCGCCGTTGGCGCGTCCGCAAGCCGCGTTGGCGCCCAGGCAGCGATCAGCGGCGTGGAGCAGGCACGGCGCGACAGCATTCGGCGGCCCTACACCGCCGGCGACATCGAATTCATGTCGGGGATGATCGCCCACCATGCGCAAGCCGTGAAGATGGCGGGCTGGGCTGAATCTCACGGCGCGAGCAGATCACTCCAAATTTTCTGCGGACGAATCGCGCTCGGCCAGACCGCCGAGATCGGGTTGATGCAGCAGTGGTTGAAGGAGCGAAATCAGCCGGTGCCTGAGCCCGACGCGCGCGGGATGAAGATGGACATGGGCGGCATGGATCACTTCACGATCATGCCCGGCATGCTGACCGAGGAGCAGATGAAACAGCTCGACGCGGCGCGCGGCGTCGAGTTCGACCGGTTGTTTCTTGGTTTCATGATGCAGCACCATCGCGGGGCGATCACGATGGTCGAAAAGCTGTTGGCCACGCCCGGCGCCGCGCAGGATGAAATCGTGTTCAAGTTTTCGAACGACGTGCAAGCCGATCAGACGACCGAGATCGAACGCATGCAGATGATGCTGGACGCGCTTCAGCCGCCTGGCGGCTGACGCGCGAGGTCTCTGGGCTCTGGTCTGAGGACAGCAGGGGACTGCTTCGCGACAGGAGACCTGACACGCGCTACTAGCATCCTCAGACCCAACTGCAGTTTCTATCATCCTCAGACCAGTGACCTGAGAACAGTTACTATCATCCTCAGACCAATCATCCTGAGACCTGTGTATAACCCTTCCCACGCACCGGAACCCTCAATGGCCCCCGTCTCGAATACTCGCCCATCCTTCGCGCGCGCGATCGTCGCCGCCGGATCCGGGCTCGCCTGGCTGGCGATGGCCGGCTGCATGGCTGGATCATCCGGCTCGACGACAGCGATGTCGCCCAGCGCTTCACTCCCCGGCCCCGACATGTCGGCGCCGCTCATCGCCGCGCCGTCGCCCGATCCGCGCGTCGGATTGAAAGCCGGATTGCAGGACGCCGGCGAAGCGATCTGGAACATGCGAAAAGTCTCACACACGCCGTCGGAAAAGCCGTTCGTCGGCATCACCAACTCCGACCTCGCGTTCTCCGGAACGAACGTCATCCAGGGCAACTACAACGGCTTCCAGATTTGGGACATCTCCAATCCGTCGCAGCCGCGCATTCGGGTTGGTTCGCTCTGTCCGGCGTCGCAAAGTGACGTCTCCGTCTATAAGAATTTACTCTTTGTCTCGGCCGAAGCGCCGACGGCGCGTCTCGACTGCGGCACCACGGCGCCGCGCGAGCCGGTGAGCAAGGACCGGATCCGCGGTCTTCGCATCTTCGACATCACCGACATCGACCATCCGAAGTACATGGCGAACGTGCAGACCTGCCGCGGCTCGCACACGCACACCGTCGTTGATGATCCCAAGGATAAGGACAACATCTACGTCTACATCTCGGGCACGTCGGCCATTCGTCCGTCCGAGGAATTGGCGCGCTGCAACGACAACCCCTGGGACCCGAACAACTCGAACTTCCGCATCGAAGTCATCAAGATTCCGCTTGCGCACCCCGACCAGGCGGCGGTCGTCAGCTCGCCGGCCATCTTCCTCGATCCCACGTCGGGCGAAGCGGGCGGCTTGCTCGCGCCGCGTGCACACGGTGCTTCTCCGGCGGATACGGCCACAAATCGCGCGCGCGCGCAGTTCGACGCCGCGCGTGCGACGCTCAAGCCGGCTGCGGCGACCGCAGCCGACTCGGCGCGGTGCGCCTCGTCGATCGACTCGCTCTCGAAGGTCTTCAGTGTCAGCGCAGCCGGCGGCCGTGGCGGTCGTGGCGGCGGTGCACCTGCCTGCGGTCCTCAGCCTGCCGGTGGTGGTCGCGGCGGACGCGGTGGCGGACGTGGCGGCGCGGACACGGGCCCCGTGACGCGCGAAGATTCAGCGCGCGTCAACTTCACGGCGGCCGTCGGCGCATTGACGCCGCTCAGCAAGTCGTCGAGCAAATCAGATTCGACGTCGTATCGCACCCAGGTCGACGCGCTCGCCAAGAAATACGGCGTCGCATCGCCGTTCGCGCCCCGCGCGCTGACGCAGTGCCACGACATCACCGTCTATCCGTCGGTTGGTTTGGCCGGCGGCGCCTGCGCCGGCATGGGTTTGTTGCTCGACATCCGCGACACCCCGCACCCCACGCGTCTCACGCAGGTCTCCGACTCGAACTTTTCGTTCTGGCATTCGGCGACGTTCAGCAACGATGGCTCGATGGTTCTCTTTTCCGACGAATGGGGCGGCGGTGGCGCGGCCTATTGCCGCGCCGCTGACCCGAAGGACTGGGGCGCCGACGCGATTTTCAAGATCGTGAATGGCAAGATGGTCTTTCAGACGTACTACAAGCTCCCGGCGCCGCAGACGGCGCTCGAGAACTGTGTCGCGCACAACGGCTCATTGATTCCGATTCCGGGCCGCACGGTCATGGTGCAAGCGTGGTATCAGGGCGGCCTCTCCATTTTCGAATGGACCGATCCCAAGCACCCGCACGAAATCGGCTTCTTCGATCGCGGCCCGAACGATTCAACGCGCGCCATGGGCGGCGGATTCTGGTCGGCCTACTGGTACAACGGCAAGATCGTCGGCTCGGAAATGCAGCGCGGCCTCGATATCTTCGAGCTCACGCCGAGTGCGGCAATCACACAGAACGAGCTCGACGCCGCAAAGTCAGTCACGACGACCTTCCTCAACGTGCAAGACCAGCCGAAGATCGTGTGGCCGGCGACGTTCGCGCTCTCCCGCGCCTACACCGATCAGCTCGAGCGTTGGAAGGGCCTTTCGGCCGACAGGGTCACCATCGTTCGCACAGGAATCAGCGGCGCCGAAGCGATGTCCGGCGGCGCTCGGCGCGAAGCGCTGAACAAGTTGGCCGACGTCGTCCACGGAATGCAGGCTGGATCAACCGACGTCGCCCGCGTCCAGTGGCTCGAGGCGTCGTTGAAAGATCTGGCAAAGGCGACACAGTGAGTTGCCGCGAAGGCGGCGTCTCGGAAACGGCGCGAACTAAGAACAGCATTGCCAGTTGCGGACAGCTTTCCAGCCATTGGCCTTGAGCGGCACGGCGACGTGACAGACCGACACCGCAGGCAAAAAATCGCTTGCGGTGTCGTTTGTTTTTCTTGCCTGTCAGTTGCGAGTTCTGTGAACCGCGGAGGACGCAGAGAAATATAGACTCTGCAGTTTCCGTCATGTCGGTTCAATCCGTGTGTGTGTGTACAATCGTTATGGCTTGCCCGAACGGCTGTGGCTGTGGCTGTGGACGATTGTACCGATCGCCGCCATCAAGACGCCACCCGTGCGGCCATTTTTCCGTTTAGTACTTCCATCACCTTGCGTGCATCCCACGTCTCTCTCAACCGCACGAGCACCAGGTTGAGATTGATCATGAACCCGAGCGGCCGTTCGACGATTCGCGCCAGGAGCGCGATTTCCGCGTCGAGATCCTCGATCGCCCTGTCTCGTTCTGCGCCGGACAACGCGGCGAGTCGCTGAGCCGCCTTCCACGAACACGCGCGCGCCCTGTCGATGCTGAAGTTCGCAACGACGCGCCCGGCGCGCGGATCGATGTGATCGAGCCGATCGATCCACGGAGACAACGAGCAGACCTCGGCTTCGACAGCCGTCTCCAGTGTCGCGAGCACCGTATTGATCTCGTTGAAGTCGTGCTCCAACGCGGCGATGGCGTCGCCCGGACACACTTCGGCGGCGGCAATGCCCAGGTCGAGGTTGATGTGCGCGTTCATGCCGAGGAGTAAGTGCTGCAAGATCACCACACGGCGACTGGAGCCGGCTTCGAACGCAACGAGCCAGGACTTCGATGGTTGCGCGCCGCGACGATAGTTGTCGTACGCGTGCAAATACCGATTGGCGAACGCGATGTCCAGACGCTCCATGCGCGGCCCGTCCTCGAAGCGGCCGGCAGCGATTCCTTGTTTCACCGCGGCCGTCACCGTTCGATACAAGACGGCGAAGTAGCCGCGGCGGTCGCGGTCGAAGATCGCCTGCTCGATGATCGCGTCGAGCTGCGAGAGGACTTCATCGATCGAACGGGCGGGGACGAACGGCGCGTGAAAGGTCATGTGGAATCGCCTCGCATGCGAAGAATGGGAAGCAAGCTATTGTAGTCGTCGGTCCACAATCGAAGCCGCTTGGGGATCGTGATGTCTTCCCGCGCGTCCGCCACGACCGGCAACGACAGAAACGCGTCGTTCGTCGTGACGAGCACCCAATCGGCGTTGTACACGTTCTGCTTGGGATTCTCTTCCGATGAGATGAACGCTGTTTTCATTCCTGCACGTTGCGCGAGTTGCTCGACCACCGGCGCGAGATCGAGAAAGCGATTCGACACGTGAAAGGCGACGATCCCGGTCGGCGTGAGATGCCGTCGATAGAGTGCGAGTGCTTCCGTCGTGATCAGATGAACGGGAATCGCGTCGCCCGAGAATGCGTCGATCGCGATCACGTCGTACCGCTGCGGCGGTTCGGCGGCGAGTGATATGCGCGCATCTCCCGTGACGACTTCGATCTGTGCCGGTGAATCACGGAGATAGGTGAAATACTTTCGCGCGATCGGTTCGACGGCCGGGTTGATGTCATAGAATCGGAAGACATCACCGGTGCGCCCAAACGCCGCGAGCGTGCCGGTGCCAAGACCGATCACTCCCACCCGACGCGGTCGATCGTCGCAACAGAAATCGAGCGCGAGCCCCACGCCCGATACGTGACCGTAATACGTCGACGGCGTTCGGCGCAAATCGGTGCGGAAGAGTTGCTGTCCGTGCATGATCACGCCGTGATCGAGCCTGCGCATCGTCGCGTGATATTCGTCGTCATCCATTTGCGTGACGCGCAACGTGCCGTAGAAATTCCGAGTGCGCGCAATCAAGTTGGGTCGATCATTGCGAACTTGCACCATGACGAGCCACGCCGCGGCTGCCGTGACCGCGAACCAAAAGACGCGAGCAAACACGCCCGACGTCCACGTGACGGCGATGCCCAACACCGCGGCAACGAGCAATCCGATCGCGAGGTCGTAGTTCCCCGGCAGCACCGACGGAGCGACGACGCCGACGAGAATCGCGCCGCTGGCGCCGCCCGCAGCGAGACAGAAGTAGAAAACTGTAAGTTGCCGAGGGGGCGGACGCCGGCGGTGGAGCTCCGAATGACAGAACAAGCACAGCGCGAAGAGCGCGCCGCAAAAGATTCCTGTCACGCGAGGGATCGACATCGACAGATCGCCTTTGTACAACACATACCCAGCGGCCGCGAGCCCGGCGACGGCGAGCCCCAGCACGAGCCAGCGCGGCTGCCAACGTTCGTTGCTGAACGCGACAACGAAGGTCAACAGATATGCGACGAGCGGAATGATCCAGAACAGCGGAAGCGTCGCGACGTTCTGACTTATATGATTGGTGACCGCGGACAGCAACAACGATCCGCACGCCGCGAGCGCAATCCACAGCAGTCGGTTCGTCAGGCCGTCGCCCGCACCCGACTCGGCGATCTCGAGTACCGCGCCGGAAACGCGCGACGATGTGAGAGGAATGGCCGCTCTCGTTCGCATCGAGTTGGCGATCACTCCGCAGACGATGGCGAGAATCGCGAATCCGACGACGACGGCGGCCGTCTGGTCGTGCAGGCTCATGCGCGGCTCAACGAGCCACGGATAGATCAACAGCGCGAGCAGCGACCCGAAGTTTGATACGGCGAAGAGACGGTACGGTCGCGGTGCGTTTGTCTCGGTCGTCTGCGTGTCGTCGGCCGATCGTGCATACCACGCTTGCAGCAGGGGACTGGTCGCCGACAACGTGACGAAGGGAATCCCGATCAACACGGTCAACAGCCAGAGCACACTCGAAATCGGGTGTCCGGGGTTGGCGCGCAGCGTGGGGTTGATGCCGATCGCGAGCTGTCCGAGGGACAGCACCAAAAGCGAGATGTACGCGACGACCTGCGCCCTCGGACCCGCGCGTGTGACGAGCCAATGAGCGAGGAGATAGCCAAGCAGCAACGCGCACTGAAAGAATACGAGGCACGCAGTCCATACCGCGGCCGAGCCGCCGAGGAGTGGAAGCAACCGCTTTGCGGCGATCGGCTCGATCAGGAACAGCAGCGAGCTGCTGAGAAAAATCGCGACGGCGTAGCGGAGACCGGACGGTCTGGACGGAGATGCGCTGAGTTGAGAATTCACCGGCCAACAGTACACAGCCAGGCGATCTTCAGCCACTCGCTAAGGCGTTCCGCTGTGCATTTTCCGGCAGTGCTACGGTCGCCGGCCGCTCGGTCCGCGTGGTCTCGACTGCGGCGTATGCGTCGGGGGCAGTCGCGTCTCAGGCCGAACCGGAGGACGCGGCTGAGCGCGCAGCGGGACATGACTCGCGCCGCGCCGAACGATGATTGGCGTGCCATAGTAGTACGGCGCATAGCCATACGAATACACCAACGGCTGGGCGTAGCCATAGCCGGGATAGGCGTACCCGTTGTACGTCGAGTACTGATTCGAATAACAGCCGTCCGGCGGACAACGGTACATCGTCGTCATCGGCTGCAACGCGGTGCCGGTATACGGTTGCGTGTTCGACGAGCCGTTGCCGTAGCTGGTGTACCCGTTCGCGTTCGCCATCGAGTCGCTCGACACCATCTGACTTCGAGCATTCGCGCCAAGGACTGCCTGAAGGATTGCCGACGGAACGCCGGCCTGAGTGAGCGACGCGATCTGCTGGCTATCGAAGCGCTGGTCGGTCTCGACGACCCACGCGCGAACGACGTCGGCGTCGAGACTGCGGCTTGCCTCGATGATCTCGTCGCTGGTGACCGGAACCGCGGCAGCCGCACGCGCTGTTGTGATTGCGCGTGTCTGACGCTCGATCGAGCGCGCCGCGTCGGCCGACAACACGGCGGGAGCACGCGTCTCGCGCAACCGGCTCGCTGATGAGATCGAGCCACCGCCCGATCGCACTTGCTCCACGCGCAAGAATTCGCCGTTGGGCGTGAAAGCGAAGATGGTCGTCGACGTTCCCGGCGTCCCGCTCGCGCACGTGTAGAGCGCATGGAGAAAGACGCGATGACCGTTGGCCGACCAATTTGCGGTCTCGGATCCTTTGCATCCCTGACCGTCGATCGCATGCGGACTGCCACCGGCGTCGAGACGGTCGCGGCTCACCACGGTGCCTCCTACGATCGTGATCGCGTCCACCGAACGCGTGCCGGTAGCGGGCACGATGCAGGTCACGCTCGGTGACGCACTCCGCATCGCGTCGGTCGAGCTATCGGCTGCCCAACAACCAAGCCACGCGTACCAGCGAGCGTCGGTCTGGGCCGAGCTCGGTGCGGTTTGCGCGGGCGCCGTCGCCGCGATGGACGCCAGCGCACCCGCGACGAGGACCGCAATGGCTCGGTGATGAAACCGCTGATACCGCTGATACCGCTGATACCGCTGATACCGCATAGAGAATCCTCAGGAGATAGGTCGCTCCCTCTCTCTATGGATGGATACAATGCGGACCGGCCCTACGCCAGCGCTCGGACGGTGCGGCTCGTCAACGCGGCCACAACCAAGCCGCGCCGCGCACGCCGCTCGAATCGCCGTGCCGGTTCGTCACGACGCGGGTCGTTACCGAATCCGAAAACACGTATGTCTCGAGCATTGGTCCCACCGACTCGGCCAACTTCGGCAAGTTGGACATGCCGCCGCCGAGGACGATTACGTCGGGGTCGAGCACGTTGACGACAGAGGCAAGAGCGCGGGCAAGCCGGTCGCGATACAGAACCATCCCCTCTAACGCCGCCGCATCGCTTGCCGACGCTGCGCCGATGGCCGCGCTCGCGAGCGACAATCCGGTTCGCTCGGCGAAGTCGCGCTCGAACGCCGGCCCGGACAGAAATGTCTCGATGCAGCCGAGCTTCCCGCAGTAGCAATGCCGACCTGGATACTCGTCGGGCGACATCCACGGCAGCGGGTTGTGTCCCCACTCGCCAGCGACGCGGTTCGCGCCTTCCAAGCAACGTCCGCCCACCACCACGCCGGCGCCGACTCCCGTGCCGAGAATGACGCCGAACACGACGTCGGCGCCTTCGCCGGCGCCGTCGGCCGCTTCGGAGATCGCGAAGCAGTTCGCATCATTCATGAGACGGATCGAACGGTCGAGTCGCGTTTCGAGATCGCGTCCCAGTGGATGGCCGATGAGCCAAGTCGAATTCGCATTCTTGATCAAGCCTGCCGCGGTTACAGCACCGGGAATGCCGACACCGACGCTGCACCGCGCGCCGACGCTGTGCTCGATCGCCTCGACCAACCGGGCGACCGCGTCGAGCGATTCAGAGTATTCTCGTGGCGTGGCCAGGCGCAGGCGCGTGACGATCTCGCCGCTGCCGCTCAGAGCGATGCCTTCGATCTTTGTACCGCCGAGGTCGATGCCGATGCGCATGTTAAGAATTCTTGTCAAGGAGCGTGCGTGGGCGCCGCGCCCAGAGTGACCGCGACGCACGGCGATCGGTTGTGCTGTGCATGACGACATACACTCGATTCGTCGCGACCGCCATTGTCGCGTTGACAGTCGGCTGCGGCGGCTCCGACAAGACAGCGCTGGTTACCGCGCCCGATACGACCGACAGTGTGATTCCCTCGTCCCCCGAAGAGCTCAACGGCGCCTGGACACGCGTCGGCTTGGTTCCAGGGTCGTCTGAACGGTGGAATCTCGCCGTTGTCGATTCCGTCGTCACTGGCGATGGCCAATGGAGCGGGGAAGCTTGCTGCAGCGGACCAATCACGATCAGGGGCGTTTTTGTCGACAAGACAATGCACCTCGAGATCAAGCTCTTCGATCAGAATTCGCCGACCACCGGAGCTCCGCGTTTTGTCGAAAGGGTCGATGCGGGATTGCACACGATCACCGATCTCGTTGGAACGGTCGCGATCGACTCGCTCCCGGCGGCAAAGGCGCACTGGCGAAAGGGCACGAACCCGTTCTGACTCCTCGGCGCGTTGCGCGGCAACAATTGTCCGCCGCGCCACTCGAATGGCAGATCGATGTGCAAATTAGCAATCGGCACGCGTCTCCCGTGACGCGCATGTGGCGCACTGCGTCCCATGAGGAGTTGCACTCGTACCGAGACGACTGCCGAGATGCCCGTGGACAATCGATTGTGTGTTTCACTTCTGATCGCGCTTGCGCCGATCGGAATCGCCGCAGCCCAGACTGGGCGCGCGCCTTCCTCGACCGCTCCCGCGACGACTGATGTGCCGGTCGCGAAGGTCGTCCTCTTTTCCTCCGGCGTCGGCTATTTCGAGCACGCCGGGACCGTACATGGCAACGGGTCCACGGAGCTGCGCTTCAAGACCACGCAGATCAACGATATTCTCAAATCGATCATGCTGCAGGATCAGGACGGCGGCAAAGTCGGCGCGATCACCTATCCGTCGCAGGATCCGCTGACCAAGACGCTGCGAAGTTTTCAGGTCGACATCACGCAGAATCCAAGCCTGGCACAGTTGCTCAATCAATTGCGCGGGGCGCGCGTCACCATCCAGTCACAGGCAGAGAAACTTTCAGGCACCATCCTCGGCGTCGAGATGCGGAAGAAGGCGGTCGACAAGGGTGATGCCGTGGACGTGGCTGTCCTGAACTTGTTGTCTGGTGCGTCCATTCGCGCGGTGGATCTGCAGACGATCAGCAATCTGTCATTGGACGACCCGCAATTGCAGGACGAGCTGACGAAGGCGCTCGCGGCCTTGGTGCAAGCGCGCGATCAGGACAAGAAGCCGGTGACGATCAACTTCGCCGGCACGGGCGATCGCCACGTCCGCATTGGCTACGTGGTGGAAACGCCGGTGTGGAAAACGAGCTATCGCTTGTTCCTCGACGACAAGAGCGTGCCGGGACGAATTCAAGGCTGGGCGATCGTGGAGAATCAGACGGAGAGTGATTGGAACAACGTGGCGCTGTCGCTCGTGAGCGGGCGGCCGTTGTCATTCATGATGGATCTCTATCAGCCGCTCTACGCCACGAGGCCCACGGTCGTTCCAGAGCTGTTCGCCGGACTTCGTCCGCAGGTGTATGACGGCGCGACACTGGCCTCGGCGGAGCGAGTACCGATGGCATCGCCCGCGATGGGAGGCGCCGCACCGGGCGCGAGGCGAATCGGCTACAATCCCGACGGAACCCCGGCTGCGATGCAGTTGAACGAAGTCGTGACGACCGGTAAGGTTTCCGCGAGCAGGGAGTCGTTGCCGTTAACCATCGATGCGACGGGCTCTGTGCAATCGCTCGGCACTGCGGGAAAACTGGGCGAGCTATTCCAATACACGGTCGGGAATGTCACGCTGGCGCGCCAACAGTCGGCAATGTTGCCTATCGTCACCGACAGCATCGCGCTCGAGCGTGTCTCGATCTACAACGCCGCGGTGCTTCGGACGAATCCGCTGAACGGTGTCAGTCTCAAAAACACCACGGGCAAGCATCTGTTGCAAGGCCCGGTGACAGTGCTCGACAAGAGCAGCTACGCCGGCGACGCGCGAATCGACAACGTGCCACCCGGACAGGAGCGCCTGCTGAGTTACGGCATTGATCTGGACATGGCCGTCGACAATACCAAAAACTCGCAGACGTCGGTTGTGACGAGCGCCAAGATCGACAAGGGCGCAATCATCCTCGGCCGAAGGCTGGTGTCGACGCAAGAGTACGCGGCCGACAATAAGAGCGCGAAAGACAAGATGCTCATCGTCGAGCATCCCATTCGTTATGGATGGAAATTGGTCGACTCCCCGAAACCGGCGGAGACCACGCCCGGCCTGTATCGCTTCAAAGGCAACGCCGCGGCCGGGAAAGTCACGATCCTCAACGTGAAGGAAGAGATCGTCCAGTGGGAGTCCATCGGCATGGTCAACACCGATACCGTACAGCTGCTGCGCTACACGCGCATGGGCGAGATCCCGCAAAACGTTCGCGACGCAATCGCCAAAGCCGTTCGGCTCAAGACGGCCGTCCTCGACGTCGAGCGTCAGATCAACGCGAAGAACCAACAGATCGCCGAGATCACGCTGGAACAAAATCGCATGCGGGAAAACATGAAGACCGTCGCGCAAAGCACGCAGTACTACGAACGACTTCTTGCGAAACTCAATGAACAGGAATCGTCGATCGAGAGTCTTCAGAAAGAACGTGAGAGTCTCATGGTCAAGCGCGACTCGTTGCGCCGCGAGCTCGAAGACTATTTGAGCAACTTGACCATCGGTTGATGCGACCTATTCGTAGCGCAACGCCTGCATGGGATCGACGCGCGACGCGCGCATCGCCGGAATGAGGCCCGCGCCGAACGCCACCGTCGCCAGCGCCACCACCGCGAACGCAATCACCACGGGATCGTGGCCTTGCAGTTCGAACAGCAGCGATTGCGCCGCTCGACCGAGCGCAATCGCTCCGGCAATGCCCACCACGCCGCCAACGAGCGTCATCATCGCCACCTGCTTGAGCACCATCGCGCGGACCGAGCTGCCATTCGCGCCGAGCGCCATGCGCACGCCGATCTCACGCGTACGCTGGGCAACCGAATACGCGAGCACGCCGTAGAGACCGACCGCCGCGAGCATCGTGGCCAGCACGGCGAACGCTGCCGACAACGTCGAGATCATCCGATCCATGAACACGTTCTCCTCGACCTGCTGCGGCAACATCTTGAGACGCTCGATCGGCACGTTGGGATCGATGTGCTTCATCGCGGCGGGAATTGCGCGGAGAATTTGCTGCGGTGGGAGATTCGTGCGCACGTAAAACACATTCGTGTTCAAGCGCCCAGCCTGACGATACGGGCGAACGAACACCGGCGGAATTTTATCCTTCACCTGCGAGTACTTCGAGTCTTTCACCAGGCCCACGATCGTCATGTCGAGCGAATCATTGCCCATCGACATGTGCTTGCCCACGGCGTTCGCACCGAGATTGAACTTCTTGGCGAACGCTTCGTTGACGATCACGACCTTCATCGCGCCGGCGTCGTCGGTCACCGTGAAGTCGCGGCCAGAGAGCAGCGGGACGCCGAGGAGATGAAAATAGTTCGCGCCGACCGCGTTGAACCGCGATCCGGCATCGGTGTCGGCGTCCTTCTTGAACCCTTCGACCGACACGCCTTCACCCCAATTGTTGCCGGCAAGCAGCGGCACCACCGACGATGACACGGCGCTCACACCCGGAATCGCCCCGAGCGCATCTTCGATCCGGCCGTACAGCGCTTTGGCGCGAGTCGTGTCGTAGCCACTGCGCGCGGGCGACACGCCGAATGTCACGACGTTCTCGATCTTGATTCCCAAATCCACCTGGCTGATGTTCCGAAGACTCTTGATGAACAGACCGGCGGAGATCAGCAACGCCATCGAGAGCGCGATCTGGACCGTCACCAGCGACGTACGAAAACGCGCCGCGCCGCGCCCGCCCGACAGCTTGCCGGAGTTGTTGCGCAGCTCCGTCACGAGGTCGGGACGCGTGCTCTGCATCGCGGGAGCAATGCCGAAGATCAATCCGGTCCCGAGCGACAGCGCCGCGGTGAAGATCAACACCGGAAGGCTCAAGCTGAACTCCATCGTCGATGCAACTTGTGGCGGGAGCAGCGCCGTGATCCCGCCAAGCGTCCAATGCGCCACGACGATGCTCACGATGCCGCCGAGCATGGCGAGCAGCACTGACTCAGTCAGCACCTGCACGATCAATTGACGACGCGTTGCACCGAGCGAAAGGCGCACCGCCATTTCCATTGCGCGATTCGCTGCGCGCGCGAGCAGCAGGTTGGCGATGTTGGCACACGAGATCAACAGCACGATCCCGGTGATCGCGAACAAGAGCAGCAGCGGCGTTTTTGAATCCTTGATGGTGGAGCTCTGACCCTTCCGCCCGTCCGCGAGCAAGATCTGCTTTGCACGGAACTCGGTCATCGTCTTCGCGCTCATTCCTTTTCGCTGCGACGCCTCGACGTCGTTGATGATCGAGTGATAGACGTTGTTGATCGACCCGCGCGCCTGATCGGCCGTCGCGCCAGCCTTGAGCCGGCCGAACAGGTAGACCCAGTAGCTGTCTCGTCGTTCGAACCCGGTCCAACCCGCATTCATGATGCTGCGCATGGTGATCGGAACGAACACGTAGGGCCGCGCGCCGAGCGTGGTCCCGGTGAATTCTTTCGGCGCCACGCCAACGATCGTCATCTGCTTGCCATTGATCGTGAGCTGCTGGTTGATCACCGCGGGGTTCGATCCCAGCTGCGTTTCCCAATACGCATAGCTCACGACCGCGACGTAGTGCCCACCAAGAGTCTGATCGTCATTTGGCGTGAAAAGACGGCCGAGCGCAGGGCGCACTCCCAGAACGGGAAAGTACGAGCCTGAGACGAAAACGCCTTCGCCACTCACCGGCGTCTGTCCGGCCATTGCGACATTGACGCCGAACAGGAAATGCGCCGCGATGCCGCTGAATGCGGTATTCGCCTTTTCGAGATCGCGGAACATCGGGTAGCTCAAGACTTCGTCGCAGTCGCCGGCTTGGTTACACGAGTTCGACCCGTACTGCGGCCCCGGCGCGGCAAAATTCAGCAAGCGATCCGGCTGTGCAACCGGTAACGGCTGCAGGAGCATCAGGTTGAACAGCGAATAGATCGCCGCGTTCGCGCCGATGCCGAGTGCCAGCGAAAGGATGGCGATGACCGTAACGAACGGCGTTTTGAACAGCGTTCGAACGGCAAGTTTCAGATTGCGCATCGGATCTCGCGGAGGGTGAACGGGCGTGACTCGTTCGGACCAACGCCCACGAGAGTCGGACAGACAATCGGATCAAAAGGTTGTATCGGGCGGCGACGCCTATTGCAGTCGGATCGCGGGGCGCGCAGACGCCCGCAGGACCCCGATCGCCTCGGCGAGCCTGGTCCGCATTACCCAATTCATCCGCAGAGTCCCGGAGGCGTATCGCCTGAGGGTCGGGACGGTGACGCGGAGATGGGCGGCCAACTTCGTCTCGTCCACCACTGCCAGTGCGTCGCGCAAAATGACCTGGGCCATCGTAGGCGCACCCGGACCCTCATGGGGTGCCGCGTCCGGAACGCTGGAGGTCGAAATGGGCGTCAACACGGTGGCCAACTATGGAACGGGGTAGACGAACGAGCCGGCGCGGACGGTGTTGGCGTCCGCAAACTCGATTATCGACCTGCCCCTTCGGAAGTTGATTCACCCCGGCGACCAGGAACAGCGTTGCCCTACGGCGCGCCCCGAATGAACCGCCCGCTCGTTTGCGTCAGCTGCTCGCCCAATAGTACCGTTCGCGCCCTGCCGCGCATCAACAGCCGTGTCTCGGCGCTCGCCTCAGTGCTGAACACGTCGACCATGACCTGCGCCGCCGTATCGACTGCCTGAACCATCCCACAGACGACGCCCCCCGTTGTCTCGAGCTCGAATGGCGTGAAGCCGCTAATCACTTTGATCGAGGCATCACCCGCCCCGTAAATCGCTCCCTTGATGGCGATGGACTCACCGGACGAGCCACCAGTAGCGATACGAATCGTGTACCGCCGAGGTGATTCTGGGCGGATGGTCATTTGATCTCCTTCCACTGTCACGTTGGTAGCATTTCGGTCACGCCGCGCCGAGGTATGCGACCTCGACTGTTCGGCGATCGAAGCAGGTGCCGGGATTGGGCGAAGCGCGTCCAACCCTCGTTGACCTGCGCACATGCTCAACGTATCTAGGAACACTTCCGCTGTCTAACCCGTGATTTAGTCGGCCCGAATGGCTTCCACCGGATTCTGCCGAGCCGCGGTCCGCGCCGGGAGAATGCATGCAACCGCCGCCGAGGCGATCAACAGTGCGGGCGCCGCGGCAAACGTCAGCGGGTCGCGCGCGCCGACGTGAAAGAGCAGGGCGTCCAAGAGCCGCGTCAGCGCAAATGCCCCGGCCATGCCGAGTCCGACTCCAACGGCCACGAGATACAGTCCTTCCGACAGCACCATTCTCACGACACGCGGAGACGACGCGCCCAGCGCCAGACGGATCCCGATTTCCCGCCGCCGTTGTTGGACGCCGTACGCGATCACACCGTAAATGCCGACGAGCGCGAGCACCATTGCCACCAGGGCAAACGCGGCGAGCAGCGTGAGATAGAAGCGCCGTTGCCCCAACGATCGTTCAACGATCTCAGTGAGCGGCCGCGCGCCGTTCATCGGAATCTGAGCGTCGAGCCGCTTCAACACCGAACGAGCGGCGTTGAACACAGCCGCAGACGGCGCCGTCGAGCGAACGACGACGTCGTATTCGTTCAGCGGCCACTGTTCATACGACATGTACATGTGCGCCGTCCGGTCGCGATCGAGCGCCAATTGTCTCACGTCGCCGACGATACCGATCACCTCACCGCCGAACCGCTTGCCCTTCACTCCCCAACCCGTCTGCAGATATTTGCCGATCGGATCTTCGTTCGGGAAAAAGCGGCGCGCGACTTCACGGCTGATGACCAATACCTGACGGCCGCCGTCGCGATCACTCTCGTCGAACAGCCGGCCGCGAACCAGCGGAATTCCCATCGCCGCGAAATACTCGCGCGTGGCGACGCGGGCCTGAGCGCGCGGCTCGTTGTCGGCGCTGGCGGGCGCGCGTCCGAGCACCTCGAACGTGAAACCGAAGTTGTCGCCGCTCAACGGCAACCCGAACGATGTCGCAACGGAGGTCACACCCGGCGCACGCGCAATGCCGTCGAGAAGTGTGGCCGTGAACTGACGCTGCTGCGCTTCTCCGGCGTATCGCGCATCGGGCGGCAGCGCGACGCTGAACGTGACGACGTTTTCTGCGCGGAATCCCGGATCGACGTCTCGCAACAGCGCAAAGCTCCGCAGCAACAGCCCCGCACCCGTGAGCAGCACGATTGCCAAGGCCATTTCCGCGACGACCAACGCACGTCGCGAACGAGCGCTCCCTTTGTGCCCGAACACGCCGCGGCTGCCCGCGCGCAGTCGATCGTGAAGGTTGGCACTCGCACCATGCAGCGCCGGAATGACACCGAACAACACGCCCGTTGCCAGTGTAAGCGCGAACGTGAACCCGAGCACGCGTGCGTCGAGACCGACATCGTCGAGCCGCGGAAGATCGCTGGGCGCGATGGCGATCAGCGCCTTGATGCCGCCGTATGCCAAGAGCAAACCCAGCGCCCCACCCGCGATGGCAAGGATCAGGCTCTCGGTGAGAATCTGTCGCGCGATGCGTCCTCGCCCCGCTCCGAGCGCCGTCCGCACCGCCAGCTCGGTGTCGCGCGTCGCGACGCGAGCCAACGTCAGACTGGCGACGTTCGCGCACGCGATGAGGAGCACGAAGCCAACCGCGCCGAGCAACACAAACAACGGACGCTGGATGTCGCCGACGAGACTCGCGAGCAGCGGTGTGACTTTCGCGCCGACGCTCGTGTTGTGTACCGGATCGAGTTGCGCGAGACGACCGGCGATTCCTTCCATCTCCGAACTCGCTCTCTCGACCGACACGTTCGTCGCCACTCGGCCAACGACGTCGAGCCACCGCGCGCCGCGCGCCGATGCCGCGAGGTCGCGCTGTGTGAAGCGTGTCGTCATCCAAACGTCGGCCGCGTCGGGCCAGCGCAGGCTGGTTGGAGCAATGCCGACAATGCGCGTTGGGAATCCGTCGAACATGAGCATTTTGTCAACAATGGTCGAGTCGCCGCCGAACCGGCGTCGCCACAAACCTTCACTCAGCATCGCGACTCGCTGCGCCGACGCGTCATCTTCGCCGCTGAGAAATGCGCGCCCGAGCAGCGGGCGAATCGACAGCACGTCGAACGCATTGGCCGACCCGCGCGCCGGTGACAGTTGTTCCGGCTCGCCGCTTCCCGTGAGAATCGTCGTGCTCGAGACTCCGGCGGTGAGGCCCGTGAATGTCTTCGCCTGTTCGCGCCAGTCCATGAAATCGCGCGCCGAGACGGCCATGTTTTGACTATTGCGCGTCGATGTGATCGACACGAGGCGATCGGGCGTGGGGTAGGGTAGAGGCCGCAGCACCACGCCGTTGACGACGCTGAAAATCGCGGTGTTCGCGCCGATGCCGAGTGCGAGCGTGATCGTCGCGACAATAGTGAACGCCGGACTGCGGCGCAGCGCGCGCAGACCGTAGCGCACGTCGGCAACCAGCGTCTCGATCCACGGCAAACCTCGGTGATCGCGCACCGACTCGGCCGCAGCGGCGAGACCGCCGGATGCGACGAGCGCTTGCCGTCGCGCTTCGTGCGGCGTCATGCCGCGGCGAATGTTCTCGTCGGCGTGCAACGCCACGTGCGACTCGAGCTCATCGAGCAGGTCGGCGTCGGCGCGATGCCCGGCGAACATTCCGGTGATGCGGCGAAGCGCCATGCGAATGAGATTCATCTCTCACCTCGCCGGCGAGTACCGTGGCGCGACTGTCGTTGTTGAAGCATTCGGGCTTCCGTATTGGTTTCCAATAGGGACGATAGGAACCGTTCTATCGGAATGCAATAGGCACGTCAGGCTCTCCGGGAATTCCGAGAAGTGTGGAGCCGTGAGTTGTACGGCTTCAGCACGGACGCACTCGGGCAAAGCACTGACAAAGCACGGGGACCACATCGACGCCTGCCCGTGCGGTTTCTGTGCTGAAGCTGTTCGAGCCCGCCACAATGATCCCGATGGTCCTCGAAGATCCTGTTTCTGCCCCGGCCAAACTATTTGTCCAATTCCCGCATCTAATGCCACAAACCACTTGCGCCCTCGGCTCGCGTTCTCTATTTCTACAATGTAGAAACGCCCTGCTCATCTGAATCCATGGCTCAGCCCCACCACCGGAACACCAACCCAGCGCCGCGACTACCCCTCGCCGTCATCGGCGCGCTGCTGCCCGGCGCCGAGCGCGACGAAGTCATCGCCGAGCTCTCGGTTGAGTACGCAAATCGTGCCGCCGCTCATGGATCCTTCGTCGCGCGACGATGGCTCTGGAGACAAGCCCTCCAATCACTGCCCGCGCTTCTCAGATGGACCATGTGGCGTGGATCCATCGGCTACGAACCACGCTCCAGCGCCTTTCGACCCAGAGGACCAATCGTGAAGACCTGGCTCACTGACATCCGTTACGCCGCGCGCCGGCTGCGCGCGCACCCGGGCTACACGCTCCTCTCCGTGCTCACGCTCGCCCTCGGCATCGGCGGAACCGCTGCAGTCTTCGGGCTCGCACGACCATTGATTCTCGATCCGCTTCCATACACGAACGCGAATGAAGTCGGCGCGTTCTGGATGCCCGGTTGGTGGACGGAAGAAGAATTTCTCTATCTCCGCGGAAAGTTCTCCGGTTTTCGCGACGTCGCCGCGTATCGCCCCGGCGATATCACCATGCGCGACGGCGACGCACCCGCGCGACTCATCCCCGGCATCCAGGCGTCGGCCGAGCTTTTCGACGTGCTCGGCGCACAAGCGCTGCTCGGTCGCACCATTCAGCGCGGCGACGACATGACAGGCGCCGAGCCTGTTGCCGTCGTGAGTTACGGTCTGTGGCAAGAGCTCGGCGGCAACGCTTCGATCATCGGCAAACGCGTCACGCTCGACGGATCGCCGCGAACGATCGTCGGTGTGATGCCGAAACGTTTCTGGTTTCCCACGCCGGACATCCGCATCTGGCACGCCGAGCCGCTCGATCCTCAGGGCCGAAACGGCAGCTATGCACTCGTCGGACGCGTTGCGCCGGGCGTCGACGTGCATTCGCTCCAACCGCAGCTCGCACAAATCACAAAGACCATCGGCGGACGCTTTCAGTATTCGCCGCAGGCGGATCTGACGAAGAACGCGATCGTCACGCCGCTCCGCGACGACTTGCTCGGCTCCATGAAGCCGGCGTTGCTCGCGACCCTCGTCGCCATGGGACTCATCCTTCTGATCGCATGCACGAACGTCGCCGCACTCATGCTCGGGCAAGTCGAAGGACGCGCCACGGAGCTCGCCGTGCGCGCCGCACTCGGCGCAACGCGCGGGCGGATCACGCAACAGCTCGTCGTCGAAGCGCTGCTCCTCGGATCGCTGGCCGGTCTCGCCGGCGCAGGACTCGCCGCGGCCGGATTTCGGGTGCTCGCTCATGCACTACCGCTTGGCGCGTGGTCAGACAGCGCGACGTTCGATTGGACGATGTTCGGTGCCGCGCTCGGCATCGCTGTGGTCGCGGTGTTGTTGGTCGTGCTCATTCCGGCCGCGTCGCTCTGGCGCGGCAATCTTCGTGATGCGCTGAACGGCGCCCGCACTGGTGGAATTCAAGGTCGCGGGGGGAGACTCGAACGCGGTCTCGTGATCGCCGAAGTCGCGTTGTCGATGATCATTGCGACTGGCGCTGCGCTTCTCGTTCGCAGCGTGGCGAATCGATACGCGATCGATCCGGGCATTGAGACCAAAGGAATTGCCGTCATGGATTTCGTCGCGAGCGCCGACTTGAAGTCTCGGCAGAAACGCCAGGCGATCAATGAGGTGACAGCGGCACTCGCCGCATTGCCCGGTGTGCGAAGTGCGGCAGCAGCGTTGCGAATTCCGTTGCGCGGGAATAGCAACAGTTTCGGAATCACCATCGAGGGCCGCGATGACGGAAAGCGGAGTTTCACTTTCTTTCGCGTGGCAACGCTGCACTACTTCGAGACGATGGGAATAAAGCTTCGGGCCGGACGCGTGTTCGATAGTTCGGATCGTCCCGACTCGACGGAGATTCCGGTCGTCATCAACCAGGCATTAGCTGACAAGTATTTTCCGGGCGAGAATCCACTCGGGCGCCGCATGAACGGAGGTTTCAACATTCCTCAACGCGTGATCGGTGTCGTGAACAACGTGTCCGAAGGTGAGCTCAGGAGTGAACCCGCTCCGACACGGTACTACCTCGGAGACCAAGTACTGTGGTTCAGCTCGGATGCCGCCTTCGTAGTCCGAACCACGCGGCCCGAGGATGCCGAGGCAATTCTCGATCGCGCGCGACAGACGGTCCAACGCGTGGCGCCGAGCTTCGCGCTGCAAGGCACGACGACGATGCAGCGAGTCTTCGACAAAGCCGTTGGTCCTGCGCGACAGATCATGTCGCTGCTCGCGCTGCTCTCGGCGCTCGCACTTCTTCTCGGCGGCATTGGTATTTATGGTGTGATCTCTCATTTCGCCGCGCGGCGGCGTCGTGACTGGGCCATCCGTGTGGCGCTCGGGCTGACGGCGTCGCATGTGGTCACGCAAATCGTTCGGCAAGGCGTGACACTCGCCGTGATTGGGATCGTCGTCGGTGCGCTCGGCGCGGCCGCAGTCACGCGTTTGCTCTCGTCGTTTCTTTTCAATGTGAGCGGCGTCGATCCAGTCGCCTTCGCGTCCGCCAGCGCCATTCTCCTCATCATCGGAGCGACGGCCGCGTTCGTGCCGGCGCGTCGTGCGGCTACAGTCGACCCAGCACTCGTTCTCCGCGAACAATGAGCGATCCCGACTTCATTCCTTTGGGCGTACTCGAGGAACAAATCCTTCTCGCCGTGCATCGCACGCGCGGCGATGCGTTCGGCATGCATGTCCGGCGAGAGATCGAGCGCGTGACCGGCCGTGAGCTAGCGATCGGTGCCGTGTACGCGACACTCGACCGGCTCGAGGCGAAAGGATTCGTTTCGTCGACACGCGTCGCCGATGACGCCGGCTCGCGTCGCCTATTCGAGCTCAGCGCCAATGGGGCGTCTGCGTTGGCCGAGACCTACGCGATGCGTGAGCGCCTATGGCAGGGCGTGGATCTTCGCCGATTGCGAACGCTCGCGCGCGCGTGAATTGTTCGATTTGACGACGGCAGACTTCAGCGTTTCGACGGGCAAAACACTTTCATGATCGATTCCCGCGATGAGGCAGTGTTTTGCGTCATCACTGAATCGACAAATCCCGCGGGAATTTGCGCCATCGCTTTGCGCACGTCGGTGACCTGATAGTCGCTCGGCACCGCGAATGCCGCGTCTGCGATTGGCGCTTTCGACAACTCTACATACTCGATCGTCGACTTCACCGGAGTCATGGCGCCGTTCGGGCCACGCGCCATCGTCTTGTTGACGGTGCGCAACGGCGTACCCTTCGGGTAGTTCGCTGGCACGGCGGGCGTCTGGACACTAGCGCCCAATCCCGGGGTCGGCCCGGCCTCAAAGTGCCGCAGGATTGATTGCATCGCCGAGGTGAGGTCGACGTCGGTCGCCATCCATACTTCGCTGACGGCGTCAACCGGCTGTGTGCATGTCTCACCGGCGATAGTAATGTCCGTCGTCCCCGCCGTGGTGAAACGATACCGATGTGTCGCGTGGCCGAGGATGCGCTCTCCCGCTCCTAAATCGTCGACGGTGTTTGTGGTGAGATGCTGCTCAATTTTCGGCATCATCGCGCGCGTACCCGAGGCCGGGTTGGACAACATGCTCAAGTTGTTGACCATCGCCATATGCTGCATGGGCATGAGCATGGTCATCGTGCTGTCCTGGCCGTCGATCACATAGGACATTCCTTCGGCCGACACCGCTCCACTCACGCCCGACACTTGCACGAACTCCATGCGCATGTGGCGGTCCGTCACCTGATATTTCATGGCCATCGAAAATCCGTGGCCGAGTGTTCCCGAATCAGTCGTGATGTTCGTTGTGTACATCCAGCCGGGGGATGTTCCTTGTGCGCCTGCCGGCGCGGCGAGTAGGGCAACCAATGCGAGAGAAGCGGCGGCGAACGTGCGCGACGGGATTGGCATAGTGACCTCGGCTGGCGGACCGGCAAGGTGCGCGGGCGGCGCGCACGCTTTAAGATAACGCGCAGCTCGCTTTAAATAGGACACCATTCCGCGCTGAGTCCGATGAGTCACGCCGCCGGCTGGTGGTGGACACGCCCGGGGCGCGCTAGATACAGGGTCGTCCCGACACCTCCGCGCCCAATTTGCGAGTATGCCTGCCTCGTCTACTTCGTCAACTTCGCCTGTTTCGTCGAACGCCGCGTCCCTGACCGCCCGCCCGGCTTGGGTGGCTCTGGAAGCGCACCACGCGCAAATGCGGGATATCCACTTGCGCACCTTGTTCGCCGACGACTCGAAGCGCGGCGAACGACTGACCGCCGAGGCGGTCGGGTTGTTCGTGGACTATTCCAAACATCGCGTCACTGACGACACGCTTCGCCTGCTACGCGCGCTGGCCGACGAGTGCGGTCTCCGCTCGAAAATCGACGGAATGTTTCGCGGCGACAAGATCAACATCACCGAAAAGCGCGCCGTGCTTCACACCGCGCTTCGAGCTCCACGTGATGCGTCCATCACAGTGGATGGAGTGAACGTCGTGCCTCAAGTGCACGAGGTGCTCGACCGAATGGAGCAGTTCGTGACTCGCGTTCGATCGGGCGCGTGGACCGGGCACACAGGCCGCCCGATACGAAATATCGTCAACATCGGCATTGGCGGATCGGATCTCGGGCCGGTGATGGCTTACGAAGCGCTGCGTTGGTACAGCGAACGCCGTCTCACCTTCCGTTTTGTGTCGAACATCGACGGCACCGACTTCGCCGAGGCCACGCGCGACCTCGATCCGGCCGAAACGCTGTTCATTGTCTCGTCCAAGACCTTCACGACGATCGAGACGATGACCAATGCCCGCACGGCGCGTGACTGGAGCCTTGCCGCGCTCTGCGATGATGCGGCGGTCGCCAAGCATTTCGTCGCCGTGTCCACCAACGCGGCCGAAGTGACGAAGTTCGGCATCGATACCGCCAACATGTTCGGCTTCTGGGATTGGGTCGGCGGGCGCTATTCCATGGATTCGGCGATCGGTCTGTCGACCATGCTCGCCATTGGCCCCGAGCACTTTCGGGCGATGCTTGCCGGCTTCCACGCGATGGATGAGCATTTTCGAACAGCGCCGTTCGATCGCAATCTGCCCGTCATCATGGCGTTGCTTGGACTGTGGAACAGGAATTTTCTCGGAGCGTCGACGCTTGCGGTGCTTCCATACGACCAATACCTCAAGCGCTTTCCGGCATATCTGCAGCAGCTCACGATGGAGTCGAACGGCAAGCACGTCACGCTCGACGGTACGCGCGTGGACTATGAAACGGCGCCGGTCTATTGGGGAGAACCGGGCACGAACGGCCAGCACTCATTTTACCAACTCATTCATCAGGGCACGCAGATCATTCCGTGCGATTTCATCGCATTTCGCGGTTCCCTCAATCCGCTGGGCCGGCATCACGATATTCTCATGGCCAACGTCATCGCGCAATCCGAAGCGCTGGCGTTCGGGAAGACGCCAGCCGAAGTGACGGCCGAGGGAACGCCCGACTGGTTGGTGCCGCACCGCGTCTTCGAGGGCAACCGGCCGACGACAACGATTTTCGCTGAGCGGTTGACGCCGGAGATTCTCGGAACGCTCGTTGCGCTGTACGAGCACATCGTGTTCACGCAGGGCGTCATCTGGAACGTGGACTCGTTCGACCAGTGGGGCGTCGAGCTCGGCAAAGCGCTCGCGCAGCGCATTACGAGCGAAATCGAAGGCGCCGACGAACCGGCGCCGAATCATGACAGCTCGACCAACGCGCTCATTCAGCGATATCGTGCAGGACGATCAGCGTCGCGGAGCTAAAGCCAATCACCGATGAGCCGCGATGACGATCAGCGAAAAGGCAGGCAAGCCGGCCGACGAAGCAATGTTGGTGAACGTTCCGCGACTCATGACGGCGTACTACGCCGAGCGTCCCGACGCCGCTCATCCGGCGCAGCGCGTGTCGTTCGGGACCTCCGGTCATCGCGGGACGGCGACCAACTGCACCTTTAACGAAACTCATATTCTCGCGATCACCCAGGCGATTTGCGAGTATCGGCGAGGAGCGGGAGTGGATGGCCCGTTGTATTTGGGAATCGACACGCACGCGTTGTCGGAGTCCGCCTTCGCGTCGGCGCTCGAAGTCCTCGCGGCAAACGATGTCGATGTGATGATCGACGATCGCGACGGCTACACGCCCACGCCCGTCGTCTCGCACGCGATCCTCACGCACAATCGCGGCCGCACCTCAGGCCTCGCCGACGGCATTGTCGTCACGCCGTCGCACAATCCGCCGGAGGACGGCGGGTTCAAATACAATCCCACGAACGGCGGTCCCGCGGACACGCAGATCACGCGCTGGATTCAGGATCGCGCCAACGCGTTGCTGCTCGACAAACTCTCAGGCGTCCGTCGCATTGATTTTGCACGCGCGAAGTCGGCACCCACGACGCATCGCCACAGCTATATGGACGCGTACATCGACGATCTCGGGTCTGTCGTCGACATGGACGCCATTCGCGGCGCGACGTTATCGCTCGGCGTCGACCCACTCGGCGGCGCCGGCGTGCACTATTGGGCCGCGATCGCCGAGCGATACAAGCTTCCGATAGCTGTGGTGAGCGAGACTGTTGATCCGACCTTTCGATTCATGACCGTCGATTGGGATGGCAAGATCCGCATGGACTGCTCATCGCCCTACGCGATGCAACGGCTCATCGCCATGAACGATCGCTTCGATGTCGCGTGGGCCTGCGATCCGGACCACGACCGGCACGGAATCGTTGCGCGAAGCACGGGGCTGTTGAATCCGAATCACTATCTCGCGGTTGCCGTTGAGTATTTGTTCAAGCACCGCCCTGCGTGGGGCGCGAGCGCGGGTGTCGGCAAGACGGTCGTGAGCAGCAGCATGATCGACCGGGTGACGTCGCGGCTCGGCCGTGCGCTCGTCGAGGTGCCGGTCGGCTTCAAGTGGTTCGTCGACGGACTCGTGAGCGGATCGCTCGGCTTCGGCGGCGAAGAGAGCGCGGGCGCATCATTTCTTCGTCGAGACGGCGGCGTTTGGTCGACTGACAAAGACGGCATCATTCTCGGATTGCTGGCTGCCGAGATGACGGCGGTGTCCGGGCGCGATCCGGGCGAGTTGTATCGCGATCTCACTCGCGACCTCGGCGATCCCGTCTACGAGCGAATCGATGCGCCGGCGACGGCAGAGCAGAAGGCGGCGTTGTCGCGTTTGTCGGTGGAGCAGGTGACGGCGTCGGAGCTCGCAGGAGAAATGATTGTCGCCAAGCTCACGACTGCGCCCGACAGCGCCAACGCGATCGGCGGTCTCAAAGTAGTGACGCAGAACGGATGGTTCGCGGCGCGGCCGTCGGGCACGGAGGACATCTACAAGTTGTACGCGGAGAGTTTTGTGGGCGCCGAGCATCTGCGGCGTATCCAGATGGAGGCGCAGGCGATCATCGAGCGGGCATTCCGGAATGGCTAGGGTGTCGAGGATCGGAGACAGATTTGTTAGCCGGGCTCGTGAAGTATGAGCACGGACTCACGCTGACGAAGCGCGGACCAATTCACGGGAACGGCGGTCGGCGTCCGCCGCGATCCGAAAAACCCAGCCAGGTGCGAATGGGCGAATCTCGTGCGTCATCACATTTCCCAATAATCCACATTCCTGTACGGCGATGAGAGTCATTTAGAGACCATTTGCATTTTTATCGCCGAGTGACGATCGTATCGAGCATTCGTCAACGCTTCCGGAGTCAGCTCTTGATTTGCGCCCTTGCGCTCTCAGTCTCTCCGTCCGACATCACTGTCGTGAACCACATGCCCATCGAATGATCACCTCCGGTCTCTCACGCGTTCGCCTCGCGCTCTCGGCGATTGCCGTGGCGATGGTGGCGTCGCGTGCGGCGTTCGCCCAGGTGTCGGTGTCGCCGGACGGATCGGCGGTGGGACTCACTCGCTTCGAGCTGCAGCGTGGACTACTCGAGATCGACGAGCAGCGCCGCCGCTTGGAAGTATCGCTCGAGCCAGTCGATTCCGTGCTCCGCGTGCTCGCGAGCGACACGTTGCGTATCGTCGCGCTCAAGCGCTCTCCGCTCGTCAACCAGGACGTTGCGCGCGTTGCGTCGTTTGCCCGCCAACTCAGGCTGACGCCAGGCGCGCCGGATCTCATCGCGAAATTGATCGAGGCCGTCGCCGCGACAACCCGCGATTTCTCGGTGGCCGACAATAGCTTTGGGACACGCGTGTTGTCGCCTCCCGCGGCGCAGGATTTCTTGGCGCGCGCACCGAACGCCGGCATCGTCGCGCTCGACAACACCCTGCTGCCGCCCTACAACACGCCGCTGTGGGACAAGGTCCGCCAGAGCGACTACGGGAAGCTGCCCCTCGCGAGAATCACCTACGACGACGTCGCCGGCTTCCGATCCGCGGTGAGCGACACCGGCTTCCAAGTCTATCGCGCGACGCTGCTGCAGGCGTTCGGCCGCCGCGTCGGCGAGATTCGGCAGACGAGAGAGAGCGCGCGGGCAGAGATTCAGCGCCTCCGCCGGCGCGCCACCGAGCTGGCGCACTCCATCGGCTCGCAAGACGAAGGCGCCGGGCGGCTGGACGTGCACGTGATCAACATTGGTCTTCCGACGTTCGGCGTCGTGCTGATCGCGTTGCTTTTGGTGCCGCGCGCCTACAAGAGTCCCGAGCTCCAGGAGTGGATCTTCACCTCCGGGCTCCTATTAGAGTTTACTACTCTCGTGCTGATCGTGGCGGCCATCCTCATCTTGGCCCTTGCCGGAAGGATCAACGAAGCGATCATTGGCACCGTGCTGGGCGGAGTGCTCGGTTATGGCCTGGGACGCGGAATGGGGAGACGAGCAGACCCGCCGGCGCCTGCGGCGGTCGAGCCGGGTCGTCGACCAATGGCTTCGACGATGCGCCGGTAACGCCCCTAACGCGGCTCGCGACCGCCGCTACGCATCGATGATGAGTCGGGCGAGGCGCTGAACGGTCGGCGTCATGTCATCCGGTGTGCGCTCCGGTCCCGCGAGCGCGTCGAACGTCTCGAAGCTCAGCAGAACGAACAACACATTCACCAGTTCTTTTCCGGCGAACCCGTCGTTCGCCCTCGAACGTGGCGACTTACCCAGGCGTCGCACGAATTCGTTCAATCCTCTTCTGCGACGCTCGTTTCGCTGAGCGATCGCGGCCTCGAGGTCCGTGTCCTGCAACGCCGCCGCCCGAAGACGCCGGTGCGCGCGCCGATTGGCCGTCCAAAATCGGCCGAAAACCGCCACGTACAAATCGAGCGCATGATTGACGTCTGTCTCGCGAAAGACCTCCGCAATTTGCCCGAGACCAGCGCGTTCGGCCAGCGAGTCGAACAACGCTTCCAACAAACCAGCCTTGGACTCGAACTGGTTGTACACGGTCATGCGCGCCACGCCGGCACGACGCGCAACAGCGTCGATCGAAAACGCCTCAGCCTCATCGGCCTCGAGCAACTCTCTCGCCGCGCTCACGATGCGGTCGCGCCCGGCGTCGACGATTTGGCTGCGTTGAACAGATCGGTAGGGTCGCGTTGGTCGAGAAGCCATGGTAACGCTGGGTTGATTTCGTTAGACTGTCAGTCTAATTTCGTTGTACGCGCAGTCTAAGTACGCCCTTTGTCCGCTGCCACGCAATTGCCGGCAGCGAGGAGACGAAAACGATGACGCCTTCACGTTTGCTGCTCATGGTGATGCGAATCGCTGCTGCCATTCAGGTCGTGCTCGGTATCGGATTTTGGACCGGACGCTGGGTCGGACTCGTGGGTGTTCATCGGATGGTTGGCGTCGTCTTCGTGATCGCGCTGTGGGCAATCGCCGTCTTGGCAATCGCGCAGCAGCGATCGCGCGCCGCACTTGCGGCGTTCGCACTTCTCTGGGGACTCGTCGTCGCCGCGCTGGGCTTCGTGCAACAAGGCATTCTTCCCGGCGACCTGCATTGGATCGTTCGTTGCGCGCACTTGATCATCGCGCTCGCGTCGCTGCCAATCGCCGAGCGGTTGGCGAAGCGTGACGAGACAGGCGCATGACCGCGCGCTACACCGATCTCGCCGGCCGCGTCGTCGTCGTGACGGGTGGCTCGCGCGCGCTCGGCGCCTCGACCGCGCTGGCGTTCGCCGAGAACGGTGCGAAAGTTGTCGTGAGTGGTCGGGATCAGGCGGCGATCGATGACGTCGTTGCGGCGATCCGTTGGGAGGGCAACACGGCGATCGGAGTCGCCGCCGACGCGACCGATGCCGCACAACTCGTTGCGCTTCGCGAGACCACCGAGCGCGACGTCGGCCCCGCAGACATTCTCGTTGCGTTCGCCGGTGGTTCGGGTGAGCCGACGCCGAGTCTCGACCTGACGTTAGAGAAATGGGAAGGCGCGGTCGCCACGAACCTGACCGCCACGTTCCTGACGCTTCAGGCTTTTCTCGGTGGCATGATCGAGCGAGGCGGCGGCGCAGTCGTGACCATGGCGTCGGCCGCCGCGCGGCAACCGGCGAAGAGTAATGTCGGCTACGCCGCCGCGAAGGCTGGAGTCATCGCGATGACGCGCCACCTGGCGACTGAGCTCGCCCCCATGGGCGTGCGAATCAACTGCATCGCGCCGTCGGCGATCGAGAACGAACGAATGCGTTCCGCGATGACCGACGAAGCTCGCGCCGGGCTCGCCGCGACATTTCCGCTTCGACGAATCGGACAGCCGTCCGACGTGGCCGAGGCTGCGCTCTATCTCTCGTCGGCGAGCGCGGGTTGGATCACCGGCGTCGTGCTCGACGTTGCAGGCGGAAAAATCATGGTGTGAATCGCCCCACGGCGCGCGCGATTCATTCGTACCTGAGCGCTTGCATTGGATCGACGCGCGACGCCCTGCGTGCCGGGAGATATCCAGCGCCGAGCGCCACGAGTGCGAGCGCGACCGCCGACGCGATGAAGACGAGAGGATCATTCCCGTCCAGCTGAAAGAGAGGCGATTTCGCCGCTCTGCCGACGGCCAGCGCGACAGCGATGCCAGTGGTCGTTCCGATCAGTGTCATGAATCCTACTTGGCGCAGCACCATCATTCGTACGCTGCCGGCGTCCGCGCCCAAGGCCATGCGAACGCCGATCTCACGCGTCCGTTGCGCGACCGAGTATGCGAGGACGCCGTAGAGTCCAACGGCCGCGAGCAGCGTCGCGAGCGCCGCGAACGCCGCCGAGAGAATGCTGATCATGCGGTCGAGATAGACGTTCTCTTTGACTTGCACCGTCATCGTCGTGAGTCGCTCGACGGGCAGGTTCGGGTCGAGCCTGGAGATCACGCCCGGATACTTTGCGTCCTTGATCAGTCCAACGATCTGAACGTTGAGCGAATCCTTACGATCGAAGCTCATGAATTTGCCGACGGCGTCGCGCCCGAGGTTGAACTTCTTGGCGAAGGCTTCGTTGACCAATGCAACCAGCGGCGCACCGGCGACGTCGGCTGCGGTGAATTCTCGACCGGACAACACCGGTTCGCCGAGCGTACGAAAGTATCCGGGTCCCACCGCGTTCACGCGTGAGTTCATGTTCACATCGGGGCCGCCCTCGAAGCCCTGAACGTTCACATCATTCCCCGAACTGCTTCCGCGGAGAATCGCGACCTCTGCGGCGGCGCCCGGAATCTGCGCCGTCACGAGCGACGTGCGGAAGCGCGCCGCGGTGCGCGCGCCGGCGAGCTTGCCGGCTCCGGCGCGAAGGGTCGAGACTAGGTCGGGTCGCGTGCTCTGTAGGGCGGGGAAGAGTCCGAATAGAAACCCCGTGCCGAGAGAAAGGGCCGCGGCAAATAGCACGACGTTCGTTCGCAGCTCGAAATGCATCGCGTTGGCTCGGGCCGATGGGAGAAGTCCCGCCAGCAAGCCAAGCGTGAGATGCGCAACGAACAAACTGACGATTCCACCCAACAGCGCGAGCAGGACCGACTCGGTCAATAGCTGCGCGAGCAGTTGGCGGCGCGTTGCACCGAGCGACAGGCGCACGGCCATCTCTGTCGTTCGCCCGGCGGCGCGCGCGAGGAGCAGATTCGCGATGTTCGCGCACGCGATGAGCAGGACGACGGCGGTGATGGAGAAAAGAAGCGTCAGGGGCGATTGGGTCTCGCCGTGCACGGTACTTTGGCCGCGGCGGCCGTCCTCCAGCGTGATCTCCTTCGCCTTGAATTTGACCATGGTCTGCGGGCTCATTCCCGTCTGCAGCGGCGCCCCCACGTCATTGATGATCGGCCGGTACACGGCGTTCACCGCCGAACGAGCCTGTGCCATCGACACGCCTGGCTTGAGACGAGCGAACAGATATGCCCAATAGGCCCGCCGGTTCTGGAAACGGTCCCTACCCGGAAGCATCTCCCGCCGCATCGTGATCGGAACGAACACATTCGGGGTGACGCCCAACGTCGTTCCTTCGAAATCCTTGGACGCAACACCGATGATCGTCATCGTCTGACCGTTCACGATGATTCTGTCATTGATCACATTGGGGTTGGCGCCGAGCTTGGTTTCCCAGTACGCGTAGCTCAGCACCACCACGAAGTGGCCGCCAATGGTTTGGTCGTCGTCCACTGTGAACAAGCGCCCGAGCGCTGGGTGCAGACCCAGCACCCCGAAGTACGAGCCCGATACCATCATGGCGTCGCCGTTCAATGTTTGGTTCTTATACGAGATGTTCGCCCCAAAGGGGTGCGCCGCGACGCCGGAGAACGCGGTGTGGGCGGCTTCGAGATCGCGGAACATCGGATAGCTGAACACGACGTCGCATGCCCCGGCCTGCCCACAGTTCTGCGACCCGGGATTCGGTCCCGGAGCGCCGAGGTTCACGAGCCGATCTGGCTCGAGCACGGGAAGGGGACGAAGTAGCATCTGGTCGACAAGCGAATAGATCGCCGAATTCGCGCCGATGCCCAGCGCGAGCGACAACACCGCGATGACCGTAACAAACGGCGAGCGAAAGAGCGTGCGAAACGCAAGCTTGAGGTTGTTTATCATTGGTCGGGCTGTCGTCCAGAGGCAGAGTGAGGCGACGGAGCTGATTTGATCGCAGCACCGAAGTGCCTGCGGTTGGATGCTCCGGTCGAGAGAAAGGCTTGAACACGGGCGCTCCAATACACCCGGCTCTCGAGGCTCTCCGGCGGTAGCTTACAACGATGAGCTCGCGCTTCTCCGGTCTTGCCGCCGTTGCCTGGCGCGAAAGCCGCACCGCACGACGGCGGCTGCTGCTCTACATGTCGTCCATCATTCTGGGCGTTGCCGCGCTCGTTGCGATCGACTCATTCGCCGAGAACGCGACCGAGACGGTGCACGAGCAGGCGAGAACGCTGCTCGGCGGCGACATCGCGCTCACGTCCCGCGATAGTTTCTCCACGCCGGTCATGCGGTTGTTCGACTCGCTGTCAGGCGCAGGAGTCGGCGTCGGGCGGCAGACGACCTTCGCGTCGATGGTCGTGGGCAGCGATACCGGAGCGACGCGACTCGTTCAAGTGCGCGCAGTCACGCCGCACTATCCATTCTACGGAGTGATCGAGACCGAACCGGCGGGCGTCTTTCCGAGTCTCCAGAGTTCTCCAAGCGCCGTTGCCGACGTGGCGCTGCTCGTGGCTCTTGGCGTCAGAGTTGGCGACACCATCTCGCTCGGTGCGGCGCGATTCGTCGTGCGAGGAACAATCGCCAGCGTGCCGGGAGAGGTCGCGGCGACGGCGAGCCTCGGACCACGTCTCTATATCGCCGACAAGTACGTCGCGGACACGCACCTTCTCGTCTTCGGAAGCCGGGCGGAAACCGAGGCGTTGATCAAACTTTCGTCGAGTCTGACGACTGGTCAGTTTCGCGGACGATTCGCGACGCGCCTGGCCAAGGAGCGTGTGCGACTGCAGACCGTCGCACAGAATGAAGCCCAGCTCAACGATGCGATCGATCAGCTTCGGAATTTTCTCAGCGTCGTCGGACTGATCGCGCTGCTGCTCGGCGGCGTCGGAGTTGCGAGCGGTGTGAATGCGTTCGTCATGGGAAAGATCGACACCGTCGCGATTCTTCGGTGTCTTGGCGCGACGAGCGTGCAGGTCGTCGTGATTTACGTGCTGCAGGCCGGAGCGATGGGGCTCGTTGGTGCGGCGGCCGGGATGGTTCTCGGGATCATGGCGCAGTTCGCGTTGCCTCACGTGTTGTCTGGCCTGTTGCCACAGGGCATCGTCGTACGCGTCGCGCCACAGGCGGCGTTGATGGGGCTCGCCGTTGGACTCTGGGTAGCGATCGTGTTTTCACTGCGTCCACTGCTCGGCCTGCGCGGAGTATCACCGTTGCAGGCGCTGCGCCGGGAGACGGACGCCGACGTCTTGCGGCGCGTGCGGCGGGACAGCTCGGCTGCCGTCGTTTCGTTCGCGATCGTCGCCAGTGTTTTCGGGCTCACACTCACGCGGTCGGACCGCTGGCAGGACGCCGTGGGTTTTGGCATCGCCGTGTTTGTTGCGATCGGCGCGCTTTGGACGGCGGCCGCGGCGCTCACCTGGTCGGCGCGCCGAGTCGTGCGGCCGCGCTGGCCATTCGTGTTGCGTCAATCCGTGGCCAGCTTGTATCGCCCCGGCAATCAGACACGCACGGTCGTCCTGTCACTCGGCTTTGGCGTGTTTCTCATGAGCACGTTGTATCAGATCCAGACCAACCTGTTGAAGCAACTCGACGTGCGCCTCGCTGCGTTGCACGCGAATGTGGTTTTCTTCGATGTGAAGGGCGAGCAGGCTGACACGATTGCGGCCATCATACGAGCGTCGCACAGCCAACTGTTGCAGCGAGTTCCGATCGTGACGGTGCGAATTGCGTCGATCAACGGGCGCGACGCGAGTAGCCTTGCGATTCAACCGGGTGCGGGCGGCGAAGGTGGCCGCGGTCGCCAGCGGGACGGGGCGGGGCAGCGCGGCCGCATGTTCCTCAGGGAATGGCGAGCGACCTACAGCGATACACTCGATTCAGGCGAGTCGGTCGTTGCCGGACGGTGGTTCGCGAAGACCAGCGACAGCGTCGCGCAGGTTTCGCTCGACAGCGCAATGGCGGCGCGCCTGCGGCTCCGGCTCGGGGACACGATCGTCTGGACGGTGCAGGGAGTGTCCATTCCCAGCCGAGTTATGAGTTTTCGTAATGTCGATCGCACGCGTCTGCAGCCGACGTTCCCGATCATATTCTCGCCGCACGCACTCGATGGCGCGCCGACATCGTGGGTGCTGCTCGGGAACGCTCCAGACGCGCGATCCGTCGCGCTCATTCAGCGTGAAGTGGTGCGACGATATCCCGCCGTCTCGAGTCTCGATCTGACGGTCGTGCAACACACGATCGGCCTCGTGCTCGGCAAGGTGACGACGGCGATTCGCTTCATGGGGCTGATCAGTCTTTTCTTGGCCATTCCCGTGTTGTTCAGTGCTGTCGCCGCCACACGTCGTGAGCGTTTGCGTGAGGCGGTGTTGTTCAAGACGCTCGGCGCGACACGCCGCCAAGTTGGGCGGATTCTGCTCGCTGAGTATTTGCTGTTGGGCGCGTTGGGAAGTCTTGCCGGCGTGCTGTTGTCGGTGGGCGGTGCGTGGGCGCTTGCGCATTTCATTTTCAAGGTGACGTTTGCGCCGGCAATTCTTCCTGCGCTCGGCGTCAGCACAGGAATGACCCTCGTCGCGGTCTCGATTGGGCTCCTCACGAGCCACGATGTGTTTGCTTCGACGCCCATGGCCGCGCTCCGGGAAACGTGATCCTTCGTCGCTAGCGCTCCTCTGGACGAGCGGCCCTTGACACTGAGCGACATGGCTGTATTGTTCAGCTATGAAACAAGTCGAGCCTCTCACCAAAACAACGAAGGCGACCGCAAGTGCGGCGCGTGCTTCGGATGGCGGCGAGACGAGCATGTTTGTTCTGCTCGGTGCCGCCGCGGCCCTCGAGGCGAAAATCGAGGGCGCGCTTGGCGAGATCGGCTTGTCGATGGCGAAATACGGTTTGCTGCGCGAATTGGCGAAAGCCGAAAAGCCGCTGACGCTGACTGATTTGGCGGGTTGTCTCTGCTGCGTTCGCTCGAACATGACGCAGCTTGTGGATCGGCTCGAGGCGGACAAACTCGTTCGTCGAGTCGACGATCCGACCGACCGCCGCAGCGTTCGCGCCGAGCTCTCGCCGCTCGGTGAACGGCGAGAGGCGCAAGGCGCCGAGATATTGAAGCGGGTCCAGCGCGAGTTCATGTCGTCGGTGCCGGCGGCGGATCGTGCTGCGCTCACCCGGGTGTTGTCCGCGCTGCGTTGACGCGCGTGTCCATTTGGCCTTGTAGTACATATATGCAAAGTCCATGTCAGCAAAGTGTAGCCGTGTCGCAGAAATGCGCGGGCACTTTGGTTCGGTACGAGCGCGGCGAGGGCCACGTCGCAGATCGTACCGGTTTCGGGCCGCTGGAGCCCGCCACCGTCGAAGCGCCAGCAGAACGTCCCTGGTGGGATTCGCTTCGTTTTGAAGTCTTCGCTGATGTCAGCGTAACACCCCCGGCCACCCGCCGGGATGGAGACAGTCGCATGTCATCCCTCATTCGCAGCATTACGCACAATTCACCCCGCATTCAGCGCACGTCGGTCGCGCTCGTTGTCCTCACGAGTCTCGCCGCATTCGCGGTCCGCGCCAGCGCGCAGGCGCCGGCGATCTCCTCTGGAGCGTTCGAGCTGCGTCCCTACGTTGGCGCGTTCATTCCGACGGGCGACCAGCGCGATCTGCTCAAGGACGCGGTCCTCGTCGGCGGCCAAGCGTCGTGGCGCCTCGCGCCCGCGCTCGCATTGACCGGGACCGTTGGCTGGACGCCGAGCAAGGACAAGATCAGCGCCGGTAATCAGACGCTCGACATCGTGCAGTATGATCTCGGCGTCGAAGCGCGCGCGGCCGGGCTCACCGGTGGTGAGTCGTGGAACTTCACGCCATTCGCCGGCGTAGGGTTGGGCGGTCGCACGTACAGCTATCGCGACTTGAACGTCGATTCGAAGACGGATTTCGACGGGTACGGCGCGGTGGGCGGCGAGTTCGGACTTGGTCGCGTAGGCCTTCGCATCGAGGCGCGGGATTACGTATCGCGCTTCAAGCCCCTCACGGGCTCGGGCGAGAACACGACGCGGAACGACATCGCGTTGGCCGCCGGACTCACCATTCACATTCCGTGAGCTTGTCGGGGTACTGACGTTTCTACGGTGCACGGCCGACGCAGACTGCGCGCGGCCGTGCACTGCCATCCGAGATACCATGTCAGCACTACATCGTCTCATTAGAGTTTTGCAATTCGGTGTCGCCGTCACGTCGGCAGCGTCGGTCGTTGCCGGCGCGCAGGTCATCACGCAACAGGCGTCGATTCAGCAGGTGGCTGCGCCCCAGGTCGCGGCGCGCGCAGTCCCGTTCGTCGTCGGCGAGGAGCTGACCTATCACGCGACGCTTGCGCACCTGCCAGCGGGCACGGCGCGGATGCGCGTCGCGGGCATCGACACGATCCGTGGACGCGAAGCGTATCACATCGTGTTTACGATGGACGGAGGCGTTCCCGGGTTTCGCGTTCACGATCGCCACGAGAGTTGGCTCGACACGCGGACGCTGTCATCGCTGCGCTACAAGCAGCAGATTTCGGACGGGGGATATCATCGCAGCACCGTGTACGAGATTTTCCCTGAGCGCTCCATGTATCAACGTGGCGACGATTCTCTCGTCGCAAGCGTGGGAGAGCCGCTCGATGAGGGATCCTTCATCTATTTCGTGCGTGCCGCCGGCGTGGAAGTAGGAGAAACTCGGCGCCTCGAGAGATATTTCAAGCCGGAAGGCAATCCGGTCGTGCTCACGGGTGTCGTTCGTGACACGATTCGCGTCGGCGCAGGGACGTTCGCGACGATCCGCATTCACCCCACGATCCACACAAAGGGTTTGTTCGCCGAAGATGGGGACGCGCAGGTGTGGTTCACCGACGACGAACGTCGCTATCCCGTGCAGGTGAAGGCGCGGTTCTCGAAGTTCACCCTCGCGCTGACCCTCGAGAGCATCTCGTTTGGGCCGGCGCCGGTGCCGCCCGGCGCGCACCAGGCCGCCGTGCGCTAAGTTGGACGCGTCCTTTTCCCGAGACGCACCATGCCCCGCCTTCCCGAAGCAGATTTCCTGACGACGACCGGAAACACGATCGACGGCTACGACGTCGTCCAAACGTTCGGCGTCGTGCGCGGCATCGTCGTACGCTCCCGATCGGTATTCGGCACCCTCGGTGCCGTGCTCCAGACGATGCGCGGGGGGGACATCTCGCTGCTCAAGGATTTGTGCGAACGCACACGAGCGGCGGCGTTCGAGGATGCCGTCGAGCATGCCCGGTCCGTCGGCGGCAACGCATTGTTGGCGATTCGCTACGACGCAACGGAAATCATGCAAGGTGTGTCTGAAGTGTTGTGTTACGGAACCGCGGTGCGTCTCGCACCGCGGTTGCGAACGCCCTCCTGAAAATTCGGACTTGACAGTCATATGTAGAACTCCTACCTATAACGGGTAGGAGTTCTACCTATCGTCACCCGCGCGGCGGGAGGTCCTTGGTGGCCGGTGTCCCGGACGTACCCAAGAGCGAATTGCTCAAAGGCACGCTCGACATGTTGATTCTGCAGACGCTGACCGTGCATCCGCTGCACGGATATGCGATCGCGCAACAGATCGAGGCGTTGTCGGGCGACGTCCTCCGCGTCGAGCAAGGCTCGCTGTATCCCGCACTCGAGCGCCTTCAGAAAAAAGCGTGGGTCACATCCAAGTGGGGCGAGTCGCCCACGGGACGACGCGCGCGCTATTACACCATCACCGCCATGGGCCGCCGCCAACTGGGCGACGAGATCAGCAGCTTCGACGCCGTGCTGGTCGCGATCAACCGCGTCCTCCGCCGAACGTAGAGGCTCACCATGTGGCTACTCGACATGTTGCGGTATCGGTGGCGCGTGTTGACACGCCCACGCGCGCACGAGCGGGAAGTGGCCGAAGAGTTGGAGTTTCATGTCGGGTTGGAGGCGATGCAGCGGGAACACGCAGCGCACGGCGAGCTCTCCGCGCGGGATGCGCGGTTCCAGGCGCGCCGCCGACTCGGCAACGCAACTTACTATCAGGAAGAAGCGCGGCGCGTTTCTGGTTTAGCGTTCCTTGATACGGCAGCGCAAGATATTCGCTTTGCGCTGCGATCCTTCCGACGGACGCCGGGGTTCACGGCCATCGCGGTGTTGACGCTCGCGATCGGCATTGGCGCGAACACGGCGATCTTCAGCGCCGTGAACGCGCTGCTGCTCCGGCCGTTGCCGTTTCGAGAGCCGGATCGCCTCATGAGCTTGACGCTCACGGCGCCGGCGGTGGGTGCGAACCCGCCGCGGGACGACATGACATGGTCCTACCTCAAGTTCAAGCTTTTTCAGGACGCGCAGACCGTCTTTGGCGAAGCGACAATCTGGTATCCGGTCGCGTTCACGATGCGCGTGGGCGACGATGCCGTGCGAGTGTCCGGCGAGTTTGTCGACTCACATTATCTCTCGACCCTCGGCGTCACGCCGGTGACGGGTCGAAACTTTCTCCCTGAAGAAGACCGGCAGGGTGCGCCGCGCAGCGTCGTTCTCAGCGACGATTTGTGGCAGCGCATGTTCAACGCCGATCCGGCCGTGCTCGGGAAGCAGACCGACATCGACGGTACGCCGTTTACAGTCGTCGGCGTGACAGCGCCTGGGTTCCGCGGCGCGAGCGGCGATGCGTCATTCTGGATTCCGGCGGTGAATGGCCCCCTTGTGTGGGGTCCGGTGGTCGTCGACAATCCGCACAACCACGCCTTCTTCGCGGCCGGCCGACTGATGCCCGGCGTGTCATACGCGCGCGCGGTGTCCGTCGTGCGTGCGCTTGGCGTGCGCGTCGATGCGACGTATCCGGAGACGGCGGTGACGACGGCGCACTTGGGCGCCACCGCGCGCCCACTCGACGCGACGCGGATCGACGACGACTCGCGGCGCACGCTGTTCATTTTGTTCGGTGCAGTGGGCCTCGTCCTGGTTATCGCGTGCGCCAACGTCGCCAATCTTTTTCTTGTGCGCGCGTCGGGGCGGCGTCGTGAGATCGCCGTGCGTCTCGCAATCGGTGCCAGCCGGTGGCGGCTTGTGCGGCAACTGCTTGTCGAGACTGTGTTGCTGGCATTCTTCGGTGGTGTCGCCAGTCTCGCCGTCGCTCTGATCGGAGTTCATGTTCTGTCGACTTCGCAGTTGGCGAGCGTGTTGCGCCTGCAAAATGGCGGATTGGGCACCGGAATGTTTTCCACGATTCATCTCGATCCCATGGCGTTTCTGTTCACTGGCGGACTGGCGATCGTGACCGGTGTGTTGTTTGGTCTCGTTCCGGCGTTGCAGGCGACGCGGCCGTCGCTTACCGAAACACTCAAGGACGATGGTGCGCCGTCGACGTCGAGACTCCGCGCGCTGAACAGCCGGAACGTCTTGACCGTCGTGGAGATCTCGCTGGCAATCGTATTACTCGCCGGCTCCGGCCTGATGGTGCGAAGCCTTTCGCGTTTGCTTGGCGTTCACCCTGGATTCGATCCGGCGAATGTGCTGACGATGCGCGTCAACCGCGCGCCGACGTGGGCGCGCGATTCGATCATCAAATTCTACGATGTGGCCATCGCTCGGCTGAGCGCAGTGCCGGGCGTGACCGAGGTGGCAATGAGCGACTGTCCGCCAGTGCAATGCAGCAGCGGGACGCGCGTCGCACTGATGGACCGCCCGCGGCAACCGCCCGGCGGGGATCCGGAGGCCGGGCTTCATTGGATTACGCCGGGTTGGACGGCACTGATGAAGGTGCCGCTCATTCGAGGACGATTTTTCACACGGGACGATCGCCGTGGTGTCCGATTGGCCGTTCTCGTGAATCAGACCGCAGCGCGAACGTTCTGGCCGGGGCAGGATCCGATCGGCCGTCCGCTCGGGATGGGTGAGCTCGGCAGCGACACGGCGTACGTGGTCGGCGTGGTGGGCGACGCACGGTACGGATCGATGCAGTCGCCGCCGCGACCGGACGTCTATGTCTCCTACTATCAGGTCCCGATCAGCATTCGCATGATGCTGTTCTTGCACACGCGCGGGGATCCGCGGATCATCGCCAACAGTGCGCGGAAAGCGCTGCGTGAGGTCGCGCCTGGCTTTCCTGTGTACGAGATCGCGACGATGGAAGACCGGCTCACTGATTCGATGGCGTACACGCGGTTCGCCACGCTCTTGTTATCGCTATTCGCCGGGCTCGCGCTGGCGCTTGCCATGATGGGCACGTACGGAGTCATCTCGTTTGGTGTCGCCCAACGAACGCGCGAGGTGGGCGTTCGTGTCGCCCTCGGCGCCACGAACCGTCAGATCATGCGCCTGGTGCTGGGGAAAGGCGTTGGTCTGGCCGCGGTTGGCACGGTGTTCGGCTTGTCGACGGCGCTCGTGGTCACGCGTTTTCTACGCTCGATGCTGTACGACGTCGAGCCGACCGATCCACTGACGCTGGTCGCGATTGTAATAATGCTCATGATCTCGGTCATTGCGGCGACGTGGGTTCCGGCGCGCCGAGCGACGGGAGTGCCCGTGGTCGAAGCCCTGCGAGGGAGCTGAATGTCGAGTCCTGCGCGCCGGCTGAATGCCGGTCGTGATCACGCCGACTATCCGTCGAGCGATGAATTCGAACCGCTCACGAGGCAGCGTCTGTCGGACACGCTCGTGCATCGTATCGTCGGTTTGATTCGCTCCGGCGACGTGCGGGAGGGCGACCGCTTGCCGTCGATCACAGAAATGGCACGACGCTTTCGTGTGGGAGCACCGACCCTACGCGAAGCCCTGCTGAAACTCGAGTCGATGCGGCTCGTCGAGATTCGGCAGGGCGTCGGCGTCTACATCACCGGCGGGCGCTAACCCGCTTCGTTCGAGCTATCGTTCACCTATCGGCGCTTTGCCTCCAGCACGTCGTCGACGCGATCGACGATGTCCTGCCAATGCGCACGCGCCGTTGTGTTCTGCGACGGCGCCGCGGCGCTTCGGCGTGCCTCATCGCGGATCTGTCGAAGCTGCGCGCGTGCGAGTGCCGGTAAATCGCTGCGCGAGAGATTTGGTGGCGCGACGAATGGCGGTGGAGCTTGGGGCGGTGCGGCGACCGGTCCTGCACTGCCCGCGGCTGCTGCCGGCGGTGGCGCCGGTGGATTGACGATCGCGGCGAGACGCTCGACGTAGACGCGTTGCAGCGTGCGTCGGTTGGCGTCTGGTGACGTTCCGCTTCCCGGCGCCACCGCCACGCCGGTCTTGAGATCAGCCAGGAATTCGGCGAGCGGATATGCGTTTGCTGCGTCGGATTGTTCCGCGGCGGCGAGTCGTCCCAGGCGTGGCGTGCCGAGCAATGACGTGAGCACGGCGGCTTGACGTGTCGACAGGCCCGATGGGCCAATGCGCGACTCGATGTCCTTGGGCGTGAGCCACGCCGGCGTCGTGAACACGTTGGCGTCGAGGAACGCGAGCGCGGCTTTCTGTTTGGCCTTCGGGACGACACGATACACGTTGCCGCCCTGATCGGCGCTTTTGAGGTCGACGTTCACGCCGCCGATCGTCGTCGTCACATGTCCCATATACAAGGACCACATGCCGAGTACTTCGCCGTAGATCTCTTCGAGATCTGTGAAGTCGTCGCCGGTGCGGGTGGTCCAGGCAACGAGCTGCGGCACCACCTTGCGCATGTTCTTGAGCGCGTAGTCGCCGGCTTTTACGGGATCATCGCCGACATCTTCGGTCTGCGAGCGTGGATCGACGCCGCCATATTCCTGCGGCACGTAGTGATAGGCGAACGGCCCGCTCTGTTTGACGAGCCACGAGTTGAGCGTGGCGCGTTCGTCCTCGGCGTTCTTTGCGCTGGGAATGATTCTATATCCCCAATTGATGGCGAAGTCGTCGAACGGTCCGACGCGTCGGATGAAGTCTTTCGGCTTGAGGCCGTCGCCCGGTTGTGCGACGTAGTTCTGACGCGCGTAATCCATGATCGTCGCGCTCACGCCGTATTTACTGGTGAACGTCGGCGAGCGCAGCGAATCGACCGGGAAAGTGGACGAGGCGACCATGTTGTGCTCGAGCCCGAGCGCGTGACCAATTTCGTGCGCGATGACTTGGCGCATCGTTTCGCCCATGAGGTCTTCGGGGATGTCGAGCGTGCGCGCTTCGGGGTTCGCGGCGCCCGTCTCGACCATGAGGCGATTGCGATACGATCGCATGTGATTGTGAAACCACGTGATCTCGCTGTTGATGATCTCGCCGCTGCGCGGGTCGGGCGTGCTCGGACCGACCGCGTTGCGCACGAGGCTCGCCGTCCAGCGAACCATTGAGTAGCGCGCGTCATCCGGATCCCAATCGGGGTCCTGTGCCTTAGTCGGTGGATCCTTGGCGACGATGGCGTTTTTAAATCCGGCTTTCTCGAACACTTTTTGCCACGACTCCACGCCTTCCTTCACGTAGCGCCGCCATTTGGCCGGCGTGCCGGCGTCGATGTAGTAGGTGATCGGCTTGATTGGCTCGACCAGTTCACCGCGCGCATACGCGGCCGGATCTTTGGGTTCGAGGCGCCAGCGGGTGATGAACGTTTCGGTCGCAGCTTTTTGTTCGTCGAGACCGTAATTGACGTGCGAGACGTTGAAGAATCCGACGCGCTCGTCGAAGTGCCGCGCACGCATCGGCACCTTGGGCAACAGAATCATCGATTGGCGCATCTCGAGCGAGATGGTCGCGCTGGTGCGGTCGCCGGGAGATTCGCCGGCGTCGAACGTCTGGACTTGGCGCACTTCGACGTTGATGGGGAACGCGCGAACACTGCTCACGTAGCTGCGTGCCGGATCGAAACGGCGCACGGTGTATTGCCGGCGCGCCGCGGCGCTCATACCGGAGAGACCTGGCGTGTCGCCGCCGAAGAAATCGCTGACGTCGAGGACGTAGCTGGTGCTGTCGCGCGAGTAGGCCTGAATGGGGAAAGCCGCGAGAATCGGCGCGTAGTTGTTGTTGCGCACGCTGATCGAGATCGGGAGTGAGTCGTCGGCGACCGCGGCGAAGCTGATGCTCTGAAGATTGAGTCGGTCGTTCACCTTGATCCACCGCACGACGCGTCGCGCGGCTTCCGAGCCGGCGAATTGAAAGCCTCCCATGCCCGCGGGCACGCCGGCCAATCGGCTGACGAAAAGGATGTCGCGATTGAGGAGCGAGTCCGGCACTTCGAAGTAGTACTTGTCGTCGACTTTGTGGATTGTGATGCCGCCTTTCTCCGTGTGCGCCTTGTCCGTGATGACCTGATTGTAGGGACGCGGTCTGCGCACCGGGGCGTTGGATCCGCCCTGTGGCGGCGTGGTGGCGCCCTGCGGAGGTTGAGTCGGTGGCGTGACAGGTGGGTTTTGCGCGATGGCGTTTGTCGTCATGCCGATCGTCGCAAGCAGAGCGAGGGCGAATGAGGAGCGAAGGGGGAAGCGTCGCATGGGCCGCAGAGTTGGAGGGCGGGAGCGGGAGATGGCGCAATCTGCTTGTTGGAAACGAGCGCAGCCAGACCGCTCGGAGAAGATCGAGCCCGGCCAACTCGCATCGCCCTCAACTCCGAGACATATTGGCTCGATCAGTCGCCGAGAGGGCATGCATGTCCGCACCGCTTCGAGTCCGGTTCGTCACTGTCGTGCTTGCACTCTGCGCGCCGAGTCTCCTTTCGCCGCAGCAACCGGTTCCCGCCGACCTTCCGTCGCGGATCGACGGCGTGTTCGCGCGTTTCACGCGCACAGTTCCCGGCTGCGGCGTCGGACTGTCGAAGGACGGCCGTCCCCTCTACACACACGGATACGGCGCGTCCAACCTCGAATATGGCGTCCTAAATTCCGATTCAACAGTATTCGAGAGCGGCTCGGTGGCGAAGCAGTTCACTGCGTCGGCCCTCGTGTTGTTGGCGCAGGACGGCAAGCTGTCGCTCGATGATGATATTCGAAAGTATTTGCCGGAGGTACCACGCTTCGGCGGGCAAAGGATTGCGATCCGGAACTTGCTGACCCACACCAGCGGGTTGCGTGACCAGTGGGGACTGCTCGGCATCGAAGGGCGTGGCCCGGGCACTCAGATTCACTCGCCGATGACGACGCTCGATCTGGTCGTCCATCAGAAAATGCTCAACTTCCCACCGGGCAGCGAATACCTCTACAGCAACACCGGATATGCGCTCGCGGCGTTGATCGTGGAACGCGTGAGCGGCAAATCGCTCAGCGCGTTCACGGAGGAGCGGCTGTTTCGTCCGCTCGGTATGACGCACACGCAGTGGCGTGACGATTTCACCAAGGTCGTCCCCAACCGTGCGACCGCATATTCCGGATCGGAACAAGCGGGATTCAAGCAAGACATGCCCTTCACGAACATGATCGGCAACGGCGGTGTGCTCAGCACGATGAGCGATCTGTTGCGATGGAACGAAAATCTGGATCACCCAACCGTGGGCGGTCAGGGATATGTCGACACGATGCAGACGCGCATGCGCCTCACCAGCGGTCGTACGATCACCTACGCGCTCGGCCTCCAAGTACTGTCGTACAACGGGATGCGCGAGATCAGTCACAGCGGATCGACGGCCGGCTACAGCACGTATCTCACGCGGTTTCCCGACCAGCACGTCTCCGTCGCGGTGTGGTGTAACCTGGCGAGCAGCAACCCAACAGCGCTCGCGCATCAAGTCGCCGATCTCGTGTTGCCGCGTCAAACGCACAGCGCGGGCGCAGCGATTGCCGAGCGGACCGAGGTCGCTCCGGCGGAGTTGGCGCGCTGGCAGGCGTTGTATCGCGATCCGCACACCGATCAAGCGGTGACGCTGACCGCATCACGAGGTGCGCTGACCTCGGACGCCAGCGGCCGCGGCGGACGAGGCGGCATTCTGCTCGCGCCCGCCGGCGGAAATCGGTATCGCGGGCCACAGGGCGACGCACAATTCAGCGGAGAGCCAGGCAAACGGCGCTTCACACTCGTGCGAGCGGAGTCCGACACGGCGTGGTTCGAGGAAGCATTGCCCGCGCGCCCGTCGGCGTCTCTGTCCGACTACGCGGGCACCTACTCGAGCGATGAGCTCGACGTTCGGTTCACGGTCGTCGCACGAGACGGGAAGCTGTTTCTCAAGCGGAGACCGGCCGACGAGTTCGAGCTTCGGCCAGCCTACGGTGACGACTTCCAGTCGGGCGGCGGCCTTGGGACGGTGCGTTTTGCGCGCGACGCGAGTGGCCCAAACGGCCGCGTCACGGGCTTCGCGTTCTTTGCCGGACGCGTGTTGGACGTGCGATTCAAGCGCGTGAAGGAGTAGCGCGCGGTTAAGGAAAGCCATCGGCCTGTGGCGCGGGTTGTGGTTGGGGATCGCTGGCTCGCGATTGCGGTTGCGACGACGGTTGTGGTTCGGATGCGGCTTTCATGAGGCACCTTTGCGTACGTGGTTTGGGCTAAAACGAAAACGGCCCCTCCCGCGGAGTGCGGGAGGGGCCGTCGGCTCGCTTCGACTGGGCTAGGTACTTCGCCCGCTCCCTCCAACGCACAGAAGTCCCCGACCGATAATGAGGCCGAGGACGCTGCTAAGAAGGACGACGCGTGTGCGAGTCATAGGATTGAGAATACGTTGATTTCCGGATTCGTCAAGAGGCAGACGGCCCGGCGGCCGGTGTGTGTTCGAAGCGCGGATAGCTCCCGAGATTTCTCAGCATGGGACATCGGCCGGACAACGTCGCCAGCGCCGCATGGACGTTGGCGTCGTCGCGATGACCTTCGAGATCGGCGAGAAAGACATAATCCCACGCCTTCTGCTTGCTCGGTCGCGACTCGATCCGCGTCAAACTGATCGCGTTCTCGTCGAACACCTCGAGCACTCGGCGCAGCGCGCCGCGGCTGTCGTGGACCGCGAAGACGATCGTCGTCTTGTCGTGCCCGGTGCGCGGCGCGTCTTCCGCGCCGAGCATCACGAATCGAGTGACGTTGTGATCGAGGTCTTGAATCCTGTCGCGCAGCAGGGGCAGGCCGTACAATTCCGCGGCGAAACGTCCACCGATCGCCGCACCGGTTGCGTCGGCGGCTGCGTCGCGCGCCGCGGCTGATGTCGACGCGGTGTGCACGAGCTGCGCCGACCCGAGATTCTTCGCCAACCACACGCGGCACTGCGCGAGCGCTTGCGGATGAGAGTAAACGCGCTCGATGCGCGTGATCCCGTCCGCCGTCGACATCAGACATTGGTTGACTTCGAACACGAGCTCGCGACGAATGAGTGCGCCGCCTTCAATCAACGCGTCGACCGCTTGCGTGACCGATCCCTCTGTGGAATTCTCGATCGGCACCACGCCGTGCGCGGCATCTCCGCGGCGAACGGCGTCGAACACACCGTTGATCGTCGCCGCTTCGACGTAGCGGACCGCGAGGCCGAACAGATCGCGCGCGGCGGCGTGCGTGAATGTGCCTGCGGGTCCAAGAAACGCGACGCGCATCGGCTCTTGAACGACGAGGCACGCGCTCATGACTTCGCGAAAGACGGCGCGAATGGCCTCCCGAGGAAAACGTCCCGCACCTTGCGCCTCCAGACGCGCGAGGAGGTCGCGCTCGCGCTCTGGATCATACGTCGCGGCGTTTGCATCGCGTTGCGCTTGTGTGATCTCTCGCGCGGCCGTGGCGCGTCGATCGAGGAGCGCGAGGATATCGTCGTCGATGGTGTCGATGGAACGGCGGAGGTCGCGAAGGTCGTCGAGTGGCATGAGCGAGTCGTTGGCGTGTCGGTCGGCGGGATTGCGAAAACAAAAAAACGCTCCCGAGAATTCTCGGGAGCGTTGCGGGGTTGCGAGTTCGTGTTCTGACTACACTCGACTTCGCGCGCGCGGCTGGGCTCCCGAGAGACTCGAGAGACCCGTAAAGAGGCGAAGCGCGCAGCCGGTGTTCGTCATACGAGCAAGCTGACGTGGAGATCGCGATGATGCAAGTGCCACTGCGCTCACGCCGAATCAGTCCGACCGTCCCGCTGAACAAAAAAAGAGGAGCAGCGATTCGCTGCTCCTCTTTCGTACGCTGGAGCCGTACGGACGCACGACCGGCGAGCAGCTACTTGGCGACCGGGCCGGACGCGCAGACCACGCTGACGTGCATCGGCGTGTAGATGTTCTCGGTGATCGCGCCAACAAGGCCGTTGAGGAAGCTCCGCTCCGTCTCGACCTTGGCAACTCCCTGCGTGCAGGGATCCTTGACGTTCAACACCGGCGGCGGGACGAGCCCGATGATAAACGAGTTCTGCCATTCTTTGTTGACAATTGTCGAACCGGCAGGCGCACCCGTGACGACCGTGATGTGATAACAGGCGCCGCAGAGCAAAGCGGCGACCAACAGCATTGGTATCCGACGCATTGAAATCTCCCGAGGCGGTGGCTAGAAGCGGAGGACGACTGGGGCGTGGGTCTCGTTCGACTGTTCGATGGCGCGTCCAACAATGTCGGAGCGTTGTTCGGCGGTCGCTTCGACTGGAATGCGGAATTCCTTGGCTCCAGGAGGCAACATTGCTGTGCCCGACGCGCAGGTGACTTTCACATGCTGCGGCGTGAAGATGCCGATCGTGATGATGCTGACGATGCCGTTCATGAAGCTCGTCTCCGACTCGACGATCGCAACACCGGTGGGGCACTGCCGTCTCGTGTCGATCTCAGGCGCCGCGACGAGTCCGAAGATCCACGTCGGTACCCATTCGTTATCGACGATCGTCGCGCTGGGCGTGCGACCCGTCTCGACTACCTGGTGAAAACACGCGGCCGACGCGAACATCAAGAGGGCCGCCGGAACCCATCGTTTCCGCATCTTCATCATGGTCCACTCCGCGAGTAGGGGGCGAGAATCGTTATGCGTCGTACCGGGGACCGCCGGACGCATATGAGCGATCGACTAGCTTAGCTCGTCCTGAACATCGACGCCAGAGTTCGCTACCCACAAGTGCTAACGACCTCATGCGGTTAGATTCCTGTCGCCCCTCGGCACGGTTTGCGCACTCTGCACACTCGGTCAACCGTGGCGCGTTGAACGTGTCGAGTCGGAGCGAGCAGGAATGGGCGAGCGAGGATCGATGAGCGAACGAGCAGATACACCCGATCTCTCGGCGCTCGATGGCCAATACGAGCTCCTTGGCGAGCTCCGCGGTGGCACTGAAGCGCGAACATATCTCGGGAAGCGGCGCCGCGACGGGCTCGCGGTCATGATCACCGTCGTTCGCCCACCCAACGGCGGCGAAAACAACGCGCTCTCGCACTTTGCCTCCGACGCGCAGATGCTTGCGCGGATCACGCATCCGCGCGTCCCACAAGTGCTCGACGGACGCTGGCTCGGCAACGACGCCTACGCCGTCATCAGTGAACGCGTTCCGGGTACGACCCTGGCCGAACTGTTGTCGACGGGCGCGCGCATGTCCAATCCGAACATCTCAACAGTGTTGCAAGACGTCGATAGCGTTCTCGAATGGGCGAGAAACCAGGGAGTTGTCCATCGAGGCGTTACCGAAGATGCGTTGTGGTTCGAGCAAGGAACCGATCGCACGATCGTGATGCTCAGCCTCACGCCGATTCCGTTGCGCGGCGTCCCAGACGCCACTGACGACGCGCGAACGATCGGCGTGCTCGCGTGGACGATGTTGGCCGGGCGCGCGCCGCAGGGAGATCTCTCTGCGGAGGGACTCGCCCGATTCCGTCCCGACCTCGCGCAACGCGTGCTTCACGAGATCGTGAATATGATGGGCATCAAGTCCGGTGCTCGCCTCCCAGATCTCCAAAAATTCTTCGCTGTCATTGCGACGGGCGACGAATTGCGACGCGCCGAGGTCGAGATTGCCCGCATGCAGACGGATCTCACCGAAGAGCGGCGCAGCGAGCGAGAGCGGATTGCCGGCGAGCGGCTCGCCGAGCGCGAAAAGTTCGAATACGAGCAACGGGTCGTGACTGAACGCGCCGTTGAAATGGAAAAGCATTTGTCCGCCGACCGCGAGGAGTTCGAGCGCCGCGTGGCGCGCGAGGACATTCGACTGGCCAGTGAGCAGCGCCAACTTGCCGCCGAGCGATTGCAATTCGAACAGGAACGCCTCGAGTTGAAGGAGCGAATTGCGGAAATCGCCAAGTTTCGAGCCGAGCTTGCCCACGAGACCGTCGATGGCGAGCGCCCGATCTCGCTGGGCAGCGAGCCGGAAACGTGGGTGCCGGGAGAACCAGAACCCGTCGTCGTTCGCACGCGTTGGCTCGTTCCGACAATCGTTTCCAGCGCGCTGGTGGTGTTGATCGCCGTCGCCGCGATCATCAATCGCCGCAGTGGATCGATGTCCAAAGTCGAGTCGGTCGGGAATGGTAACGTGCTACCGAGCGCGCCGAGTGGCGCAACCGAACGACCGCCGCGCGATGGGTTCATGGGCCAACAGAAGCCCGCGGCGGTAACTGCACAAAAAGCCCCGCCGCCAGCGCCGCCATATTCGCCGATCGCGCGCGACTCGGCCGCCTTGGCCGCGCTGGGTGACAGACTCGAGCGACGCGATAGCATTGAGCGCGCGGACAGTCTCGAGGCGAGCCGGCAGCGCGCGCTCAATCGCGAGCGCATTCTAAAGCGCGCGCGCGAACGCGACAGCATCGCGCGTTTACGTCCTGATACGGCGTCGCGGTAGCGATTCCCGGGCGGATTATGCTTCGTGCATGTCCGCTCATTTCGATTACGCGCGCGCAAAATCACAGCCGTTGACTGAAGCATGACAACGGCGGCGGCGAAGCAAGTCCTCGTTGTGTTGGGCAGTCTCCAGGCGCGATCGTCGAACGGCACGCTCGCGCGCGCGCTGCTCTCTCATCTCGGCGGCGGCGTGAGCATCACGTTCACGCGCGCGTTGTACGACTTGCCGCCGTTCAACGCGGATGTTGAAGCGGGCACACCGCCGGCTGTCGTTGGCGTCTGGCGCGAGGAACTCGCGGCCGCGGATATCGTGCTCTTTGCGACGCCAGAATACGCATTCGGCATTCCGGGCTCGCTCAAGAACGCGCTCGATTGGGTGGTGGGTACGGGCGAGTTTGTCGGCAAGCGTGTTGCGCTCCTGGGCGTGTCGACGATGGGGAGTGGAGCGAGCTTCGCACTCGAAGCGTTGGACCGAACGATTCGAGTGATGTCGGCCGAAGTGATCGGTATGCTCAGTGTTGGGCACGTGCGGGGTAAGCTCGACGAGAACGGCCAGGTCAGCGATCCGGAGACGCGCGATGCCCTGGCTCGGCTCGCCTCTGACATCGCGGCGAGCCTGTCTGTCTAGGTTGGGCCCGGCTCTGTAACTTCCCGGGTCCGCCCCCGTATTGATCCGGGTCGCCACGAGCGCTCGGATGCGCGAGCGCGGTGGTGACGGTATGCTGGTTGACCCCATCGGACGCGACGCGTCCTCATCATATGCCCACCAAACGCAAGAAGTCGAAGCGACGTCGCTCAACGGCGGTGCCGCTCTCGATTGTGCCGGCACTTGCCGCGCTCGTGGTGACGGGCTGTTCGTCTCGCGTTGCCTACGATCCGTGCGAATCGGCGTCGTACAATCAGATCGCGTGCGATTCGGCGGTGGTGCATCACGGATATTGGTATGGCGGGAGTTGGTATCCGCGCACCTATCCGTATCTGCCGCTCTACTACTTCGGCCGGTATAACAGTTACGTCGCCGGCGGTGGTCGCGTTCGTTCGATATCGCCCACGGTGTATTCTCCGTCAGTGGCGGCGCCGTCGCGGGCGAATGTCGTGCGCGGAGGTTTTGGCGGAATCGGCGCAGGTCACGGCTCCGCAGGCAGCTGACCCCAACATCGCGAGCACATGGAACGCATCGCAACCACGCCGCGTGCCAACTGGCGCGAGGCCGTCGAGGCCCGCGGCCTCAAGTGGCACACCGGCGCGACTCCGTACTGGAGCGAAGACGCCTACTATCGGTTCACCACCGACGAAATCGATAGCGTCGAGCGCGCGACGAATGAGCTGCACGCGCGGTGTCTCGAGGCCGTGCAGGACGTCATCGACAACGGGCGGTACGCCGAGCTCAAAATCCCAGAGCATGCGATTCCGCTGATCGAGCGCGCGTGGAAGGACGAGCCGCCGTCGATCTACGGGCGCTTCGATCTCGCGTACGACGGGAAATCGCCGCCGGTGATGCTCGAGTACAACGCGGATACGCCGACGTCGCTCCTCGAAGCATCCGTCATACAGTGGGATTGGCTCGAGGCGGCGCACAAAGGGGCCGATCAATTCAATTCGATCCACGAACGCCTGGTCGCGACGTGGCGAGAGATGACACCGTACCTCGGCTCGCACGGTCCGCTGGGTCCGTTGGTGCATTTCTCGTCGATGGACGATATCGAGGACGGGATGACCACCGCGTATTTGGCTGAGACGGCGGTGCAGGCGGGGATTCGCGCGCAGTTGCTCGCCGTCTCCGACATCGGCTGGGACCCCGACGCCCGCGAGTTCGCCGATGCATCGAACGTGCGGATCGACTCGTTGTTCAAACTCTACCCGTGGGAATGGATCATCCACGAACCGTTCGCGCAGTATCTGCCCAAAGCAAAGACGCGGTTCATCGAGCCGGCGTGGAAGATGATTTTGTCCAATAAGGGAATTCTCGCAGTGCTGTGGGATCTGTTTCCGGGACACCCGAATCTGCTGCCGTCATTTCTCAACGAACCGAACGGAATGTTCGAGTACGTGAAGAAGCCGCTGCTGTCGCGCGAGGGAGCGAACGTCACGGTGCACACAATGAAGGAGCACCTCGAGTCGAGTGGCGAGTATGGCGCGGAGGGGTACGTGTTCCAGCAGCTGGCGCCGATTCCGGATTTTGGCGGCAAGCGGCCGGTGCTCGGCAGTTGGATCATCGGGCAGGAGGCGGCCGGCATGGGCGTCCGCGAGGCGGACGGGTGGGTGACGGGGAACACGTCGAGGTTCGTCCCTCATCTCTTTCGATAAGGGAAAGGCGAGACTACGCGGACCAAGAACTACAATGCGAATAGCACACGGCTATGCAGCTATTGGCTGCGCGCAGCACGGCGACATGACAGACCAGCGCGTGATACTCGCGTCAGAAACTGCACCGAGAGTCTGGCACCGTGCATCGGGGTCTGTCACGTCGCCGTGTCGCTCAAAGCCCAGAGCAATAAAGCTGTGCGCTATTCGCCTTGTAGTTCTTAGTTTCGTGTTCTCTCAGTTCATCCCCGCATTGCCTCGACCGGGCTGACGCGCAGCGCTCTCCGCGCCGGCACCACCGATGCCGCGATGGCGACCATCGCCAGCAGCAGCGACGTCGCCCCCATCGTCGGAATATCGAACGCCCTCACGCCAACGAGCATCGCGGTGAGCGCCCGCCCAACGCCAACCGACGCCGCCAGCCCGACCACGAGCCCGATCGCGCACAGCACCACACCTTCCGACATCACGAGCCGCAGCACCGAACGTGTCTCCGCGCCGAGCGCGATCCGCACGCCAATTTCGTAGCTGCGCTGCGACACGCCGTACGAGATCACTCCGTACGTGCCGATGCCCGCGAGGAGCAGCGCGAGCAACGCAAACGTCGCGAGGAGTCCGGTGTTGAAGCGCCGGTTCGACACCGACGTCCCCACCACCTGTTCGAGCGTTCGCACCTCGGACAACGGCACGTTTCGGTCGAGTCCTCGAACCGCGTTGCGCAGATTCGTCATCAAGCTCATTGGATCGCCCGTCACGCGAAGGATCACGGCCATCGAGCGCGGCGTGGAACCCATGCTCGCCGCCGTCTGCGCATACGGGAAGTACATGGTCGGTTCCGGCGTGTCGGCAAAACCACGCGATCGAATGTCTCGAACAACGCCGACGACGGTCAGCCATGGCGACGGGCCGCCCAGCTTGAATCGATGCCCAATAGCGCGTTCGCCGGGCCACGTCGTCTCGGCGAAACGTTCACTGACGATCGCGACGGATTGCGCGCCGTCGCGATCAGCATCGTTGAATTCCCGTCCAGCAACGACGCGCAGTCCAAGCGCGGCGAAGTAGCCCGGTGTTGCGTGTTGTGGAACGGCGGACGGTCCGCGACCCGGCGGAAATGGTTTGCCTTCCGGCTCGAACCCCCAGAGACCTCCAGCGTCGACGACGGGCAACCAACCGCTCGCGCCCACGGCGATCACGCCGGGTGTGGCGCGCAGGCGATGTACGAGTTGATCGAAGAACACCGCGGACCGAGCGTCGCTGTACTCGCGTGCCGGCAGCGACACCTTGGCGGTGAGCGCGCTCCGCGGATCGTAGCCGAGGTCGGCGCTTTGCAGATTCCATAAGCTGCGCAACAACACGCCTGCTCCCGCCAACGTGACGACGGCGAATGCAACCTCGGCGACAACCAACACGCGGCGGAGGCCGCGAGCGCCCGAGGTCGATGCGACGATTCGTCCACCATCTTTGAGCGCGTCGGCCGCGTTGCCGTGCGAGGTGCGCCACGCGGGCGCGATGCCGATCGACACGCCAGTCCCAAGGGCGACGACCGCCGTGAACGCAACGACGTGCCAATCGATACCAATGAGATCGAGTCGCGGAATGGACGGCGGCGCCAGCGCCAGCAGCGCACGATCGCCGGCCCACGCAAGGAGGAGCCCGAGCGCACCGCTTGCCAATGCGAGAAGACTACTTTCGGTGAAGAGTTGGCTGAGCAAGCGAAATCGAGACGCGCCGAGCGCACTCCGAAGCGCCATCTCCTTGTGGCGGCTCTCGCCACGGACGAGCAGCAGATTGGCAACGTTGGCACACGCGATCAGCAGCACGAATCCCACGGCGCCGACCAGCGCGACGAGATAGGGACGTGTCCCTCCGACAAGTCGGTCACCGACGCGCGCGATGACTGGGATGAGCGGTCGGTTCGGATCGTAGACGTTCGGGAAGTCGCGCACGATTCGCTTGGCCAGCTCGTTCGCTTCGACGAGCGCTCCGTCCGGCGTGATTCCAGTTCTCAAACGCCCGACCATGAACAGATAGTTGCTCCCGCGTCCGTTGAGGCTGTCGGGTCGAAAGTGGGGAAGGGGACTCCAGATATCAGTGCGCGCTTCGGGGAAATCGAAGTGTGGAGGCATGACGCCGACGACTGTCCGCGGTATTCCGCCGATCCAGACCGACTTGCCGACGATGCCTCGCTCGCCGCCAAAGCGCCGCTGCCACAGCCCGTAACTCAGCATCACGACTTGCGGCGGATCCTCGACGAATTCGCCGGCGGCAAATGTTCGGCCGAGCAATGGCCGCACTCCGAGGAGGGGAAAGAAGTCGTCGCTCGCCCGCACGAGCCGAAGTCGCTCGGATTCGTCACCGGTCGTGAGCGTGACCTCATTGCGCGTGTACGCCGCGAGACCGTCGAAGCGCTTCAGCTCGCGATGGTAGTCGACGAAATTCGGCTCTGACGTCAGCCACTGCGGCGGCGCATGCCCGAACGACACCACCTGTCCGGCGTGCGGGTATGGTAGTGGTGTGAGCAGAATGACATTGACGACACTGAAGATTGCCGCGTTGGCTCCAACGCCCAGGGCGATTGTGCCGACGACGATGGCCGTGAAACCTGGACGGCGCAGGAGACCCCGAACCGCGTAACCGACATCCTGTACGATTGTTTGCACGACGGCCTCTTCGGTGAAGATGGATCGAAGGTGCTCGGCGAGCGCTGACGCGCAGACGTCGAGCACCGTGCGAACCCACAGGAGTGAGATCGATTCACCACCAGCTCGGGCTGTCGCCAAGCGGTCGGCGTGAAAATCGGACATGGCGCGCCCGTATCGATGTCGGAAATCCGAGGGATAGAGGCGAAGCAACAGCTGATAGATTCTTTCGGCGGTCTTCATGCGCGGGCCGGCGCTGGGCGCAGTGGCGCGATGACGTGATTGGCTTCGGCGATCCGCATGAGGGCGCGAAGCCGCTGTACTTCGGCAGCGAGCACGCGCCGGCCGAATGGCAAAAGTCGATAGTAGATGCGGCGCTCGTCGGAGTCGTCGGAGAGGAGGCGTGGTTCAGTCTCGTCGACCAAGCCTTCGCTTTGGAGTTTACGAATGTGCCGATAAAGGTTGCCGGCCTCGAGGGCAATGCGCCCATTGGTGTGGGCGACGATGTCCTGGCGCAGGCCGTAGCCGTGTCGTTCGCCGGCGCTGAGCATCGTCACCACGAGGAGCTCGATCGGCTTGAGCGGAAGTAGCGCTTCGGGGTCGCGGTTGGGGGCGCGGAGGCGGGGCATCGCGGAGGGCCGGGGTCGGGGTGACTGGGACTATGCTCAGATTAAGTATATGGTGTGAGACAGCGCGTCTCGCAAAAGGGTTGCGTGCGCGAACGGCGCGTTCGAAATGGTTGCTTGACGAATCACGCTCCGCAGCGTTGCGTTGGTGGTCTGATGCAATTCCTCCCACTGGGCCCGGGTCGTCATGCACATGGGCGTTATTCGTGCGGCCTCGGTCGCGCACCGTTGATTTGACTGCACGCCGTCTTCGTTCCGCGCGGCTTGCGGCGCTCATACTCTTGACCGGCTGTGCGCCGCACCCGCCGCGCTTCTACTTCGGGCGCGACATTGGGAGCGAGTCGCAATTCAATCCGCTGACGCAGATCGTGAACGAGGGATTCGACTATTTGCGCACGAGTAAGGCGGATCGGCACGTGTTGTCGCGCGACTACGCGACGGGAATCGACAACGTCTTTGCGTCGCTCGGGAGCGCGCCGGAGACCTTTCGGACGTACGGCTGGGATCGTGTCGTGCGGAACGAATGGTTGCCGCTCACGACGCAGAATGGCGCGGGCGGCGGTGCCTGGGTTCCGAACTACGAGTATCATCTCATTGGCAGCGGCATGGTATCGGTGCGGATGGAGGAGTGGTTCGCGCAACATGGCGTGGGACATCCAGCGGTCATGTCCGCTGCCACGATCATGGCGTCGCACCTGTTGAACGAAGTCATCGAGAACGGTGCGCAGCGACTCCCCAACGAAGACGCGGCGACGGATCTGCTTCTCTTCGATCCCGCCGGCTTGATCTTGTGGCGGCTTCCCGCTGTGCAACGATTCTTCAGCGGGCCCTTGCAATTCACGAACTGGCCCGGCCAAGCGTCGTTCGATGTGTCGAGCCGCACGCTCGAGAACGCCGGACAGCAGTACGTGTTGCGCGCGCCACTGCCGTACCTCCCACAGTGGAAGCTGTTCTATGATTTTGGCATGTCGACGTTGCTCGGCGTTTCGCACGTACGACCCAACGGTGACGGAATTTCCGTTGGACTCGGCGGCGACGTCGTGGACAATCCAGTCGTCGACTCGCGCACCGGAGCGAAGAGTGCGACGCTCAAGTTCAAAGGCGGGTTTTTCTACGATCGCAACGGTTCGCTGCTATTCTCGGTGCTCGTCGGGTCGCACGCGGACATCACGCGCGTGAACGCGAACCTCTACCCCGGAATTGTTCGGATTGGACCGTTCGACCCGGGGCTGTGGCTTCAGTTGCCCGGGTCGGGAGGCGTGAGGGCCGGGATCGCGACGCGGCTCGGCATTGGAGCGGGGCACGGGCCAAAGCGTTAGACGACGCGAGACAAAAAAACTAAGAACTGCAAAGCGAATAGCGGACAGCCTTTTAGCTGTTGGCTTTGAGCAGCACGACGACGTGACAGAATCTAGGCGGGGGCCGGGCTACAAGTGTGTTGCGTCGTTCGCGAACTAGACCGCGGAGCGTTACTGCTGCGACCGCGGCGACAACGGCGGAGTAGAAGAGGCCGACGACCCACGCAGCGTCGAGATTAGGCGGCCACTCGGCGTGTTGCGCGCCAGGTCTGTCACGTCGCCGTGTCGCACACAGCCAATAGCTGAAAAGCCGTCAGCTATTGGCATTTGCAGTTCTTGCTTCGCGTCGTTTCAATAACTCAGAAGACGACCGGCTTCGAAACGGTGACCACCTCGAGTCCGAGCCGCTTCGCCTCGTTGTTGAACAACAGTAAATCCGTGTTGAGCACTTTCTGAAGCAGATCGGTCTGCACTTTGAGCTCGCCTTTGAGATCGGTGAAGATCGGGTAGGCGTTGGCGATCGGCCGTGCATCGGCGCGCGACACGACGCTGAGCAGCGACGCGAGGCGGTTGTTGATCTTGATCGGGAAGTTGAGTGGATCCTGCCCACTCTGATTTCGAACCTGGTACACCTCCTCCTCCACGGCCGCCAAATTCTTCGCCAGCTTGTCACCGGCAGATTTGAGTTGTGCGTCCTGTGACTTCGTCAGCCGATCCGAGACTTGACGCTTGACCTCGCGAATCTGGATGACGGCGTTGTTCGCCTCGCTCACTTTGTCGCGAAGCTGAACGGCCAATGCGAACTGTGCCTGCAGGTCGGCGTCGGTCGCGTCGTGCATCGTGTTGCGCTTCACGAGCAGCGGTTGCGACACGCTCTTCCCGTCCGCCGTCAAGCGCACCGTGTATTTCCCTGGCGGCGCCGTTGGTCCGTTGGTGCCCCCGCCCCAGAGAATCATGCAGGGGAATGCCGCCGCGGGCGCGTACGCCTGATCCCACGAGAAGGAGTTGAGTCCGACGCCCTTGGCGGGTGCCGCGTTGCCCGCGCCGCCGCGCCCGCGTCCCCCACCGCCGCCCCCGCGACCACCGCCGTCGACGGCGAGTGCGGAATCACAGGCGGGCGTGCTGCCGCGCGCGCCGCGTCCCGTCGTGTTGGCGGTGTCGGGATACGTGCGCACCAGTTGGCCCTTGGCGTCGAGAATGTCGATGCGAACATTTTGCATCGGACGCTTGAGCCAGTATTGGACGAGCGCCGGCGACGACGAGCGAATCGCGGCCGACGGCTGAAAGAGCACCACATCCGGCGTCGACGCCATCGCGGCAGTGTACTGACGCAGCGGTCCGATGTTATCCAGGATGTAGAAACCACGACCGTGCGTCGCGATATCGAGATCGTGATCGGTGACGATCAAGTCCCACACCGGAATATCCGGTAAATTGAGTGACAACGATTCCCAGTGATCGCCGTCGTCGAACGAGATGTAGACGCCGTGTTGCGTTCCGGCGTAGAGCAATCCTTTGCGCGTAGGATCTTCGCGGACCGCGTGCACGAAATCATCGCCGCGTATGCCCGTGACGATCTTCGTCCATGTCTTGCCCATGTCGTGCGTGCGATAGATGTACGGCGCCTTGTCGTCGAGCAAGAAACGCTTGACCGCGACGTACGCGGTGGCCGAATCGAACGCCGATGCGTCGATGAGGCTGACGCGGCCGAAGTCGGGCATATCTTTCGGCGTGACATTCGCCCACGTTTTGCCGGCGTCCTTGGTTACGCTGACGATGCCGTCATCCGAGCCGGTCCAAATGACATTCGTCGTGCGCTTGGACGGACCGATGGCGAACAACACCGCGTAGACTTCCGGTCCATTCATGTCGCGCGTGATCGGACCGCCGGACGGTCCCATCGTTTTCGGATCGTGTCGGGTGAGATCCGGGCTGATGCGATCCCAGCTCTGACCGCCGTTCGTCGTCTTCCAGAGATGTTGCGATCCGGTGTACAACACTCTCGTGTCCACCGGCGAGAAGTTGATCGGGTATGTCCACTGCCAGCGTTCTTTGATCACGGCCGACTCTTCGCCGGAGAACATGCGTGGATACGGACTCACCTCGCGCGTTTCGCCGGTACGACGATTGAGCTTCGTGAGAAAACCGCCGCCGTTGGCGTTCGTGCCAGAATAAAAAATGTCGGGGTCGCGCGGATCGGGGGCGATGTAGCCGTCCTCCGAACCACCGGGACTGTAGTTCGCGGCAGCATTGCCTCCACGTCCCCCGCCCCCGCCCCCTCGGCCGCCGAATCCGCCGAGTCCCGAGTTGCTGGGGATGCAGATCTCGCTGGCGTCTTGTTGGGATCCGCAGATGTGATACGGGGTGTGCGGCGTCGCGACGACGTGATAGAACTGTCCGGTCGGATAGTCGCGACTCGTCCATGTGCGCTGGTCGTTGGACGCGTTCATCGTCTCCGCGCCACCGCCGTCGCTCGCGTGGAAGACGTGATCGGTGTTGTCCGGGTCGATCCACATGTCGTGCGAGTCGCCGCCGGCGAAGTTCGTGAGTGTTTTGCCGGCGTCCGTCGAACGAAATGCGCCCACGTTCAAGACGTATACGAGATCTTTGTTTTTTGGATCAGCAAAAACGTGCGTGTAGTAGAACGCGCGTTGACGGATGTTGCGGCTGGAATTCGCCAACGTCCACGTGGCGCCGGCGTCGTCCGAGCGAAAGAGACCGCCGTTTTCGTTTTCGATCACCGTGTAGACGCGATTCGCGTCCGCGCCCGAGACGGCGACGCCGATCTTGCCGTCCATTCCCGCGGGAAGCCCCTTGGCGCGCGTGATGTCGGTCCACGTTTCGCCGCCGTCGGTGGACTTGAACAGCCCGCTGCCGGGACCACCGCTCGACATCTGGTATTCCTTGCGGTACGCCTCCCACATCGCGGCGTACATGACGTTCGGGTTGTGCACGTCGATCGAGATGTCGATGGCGCCGGTCTCCGGACCTTTGTACAACACTTTCTTCCAGGTCTTGCCGCCGTCCGTGCTCTTGTAGAGGCCACGCTCTTCGCTAGCGACGCCATACTTTCCGAAATCGGCGACGAACACGATGTTCGGATCGGTGGGATGAATGCGAATGCGTGAGATCGCATCTGAGTTCTTGAATCCCACGTTCGTCCACGTTTTGCCGCCGTCCGTCGACTTGTAGACGCCGTCGCCCGGCTGAATGTCGCCGCGAATGCACGACTCGCCGGTGCCGATGAAGATGATGTCGGGGTTGGTCTCAGAAACCGCGACGGCGCCGACCGAGCTGCTGGTGAGCTGCCCGTCGGTCACCGGCTCCCATTTTTCGCCGGCGTCGGTCGTCTTCCACAGGCCGCCGCCGGTCGCGCCGAAGTAACCGACCTTCGGCTGTCCCTTCACGCCACTGATCGCGATCGACCGGCCGCCACGATCGGGGCCGACGCTGCGCCATTTGTATGACTTCCAAATTGTGGTGTCCACCGGCGGCGCGGCCGTCCCAAATGAAAGGAGTGACCGAAGAAGGTCGGGGTTCGCCGAGAGGTTCGTGGTTCGCGAGAGGAGGATGACGGCGAGGACGGCGGCGATCGACAGACTGACTCGAACAGGCGAACGGGGCATGGACCAAATCTCCTGGAAAGGCAGCGCGCTTGTGCGACCACAACTTCAATCGACCGCTTCGAGCGCGCGGAGCGACAGTATCGAATGGGCAAGCCGCCTAGTAATAGGCAGCGCTACGAGAACGTGCAACAAGGGGCAACCCGGTGGAACCACACCCGCGCAACTCGAAGCGCCGCGAACGTGGAGTTCGCGGCGCCTCGGGTATCGTGCTGGAAATTGTACGTTGGGACTTAAGTGGTCTTCGCCGGCTCGCCAGCGACGGGAGCGGCCGGAGCCGCCGCCGCCGGACGTCGTCCCCACGCAGAGCGCGGAGCGGGCGGACGAGCGCGGTCCGCCAAAACCTGAGCGTAGTACGCCAAGATCCTCGGCTTCACGGTCGCCTGTGTGTCGCCGGGCTTGGTTTGGAATGCGGCATAACGAAGTGTGTCGCCGGACACGCGTAACCACCACCACTGGGTCCCAGGGGTCGCGGGCGACGACTCACGCTCGCAGGAAAAAGTGCGTCCGTCTTCAACGAACTCAAACCGACCCATGGCCACTACCTTTATGAAGGATACGTGGAATCTAGTCGGTGGACCCTCTCGCCGCCCCAAACCCGGCCATCTGGGTTTGGATGCGGAGGCAGTGCACGATGAAAACATACTCTCTGACACTCCGTAACCGCTTTGGTGCCATAGTCTTCGCTCTCGCTGTGCTGGGCATCGGCGCTCTTTTTTTCACGGTGGGCCTGGCCCTCCTCGCGACCCTGTTTGTGGCAGGCGGCTTCCTGGGCATGGGTGTCGGCATCTTTCGACGCCTCCGCGCCGGCATCCAGCAACTGCCCTCCAACGGGACCCAAGCGTCGCAGACTCTGGGAAAAACGCTTGATCCGGCGCTAGAGGTCAAGCCGGTCCGAGCGGCGATCGTCAGCCCAAAACGAAACGCTCACGACGCGGACGGCTAACGATGCCGGAGCCGACCGGCGATCGGAAGCCACGCGTCGCCTTGATTGGCTACGGGCTCGGCGGCGCGACCTTCCACGCTCCACTTGTTGCGGCCACCGACGGGCTGGACCTCGCGGCAATCGTCACGAAAGATCCCACCCGGCGAGCGCAGGCAGCGCGCGATTTTCCAACGGTTCGTTTGCTCGAGACCGTCGGCGATGTTTGGTCCGACGCACAGGGCTACGACCTCGTGGTTGTTGCGTCGCCAAGCGGGTTGCATGCGTCGCTGGCGCTACGTGCGCTGGAGGCGGGGATCAATGTCGTGATCGACAAGCCGTTTGCCGCGACGGCCGAGGACGCGCGAGCTCTGATTGCGGCAGCGCGCGCTCGCGATCTCATGGTGTCGCCCTTTCAGAACCGCCGGTGGGACGGCGACTTTCTCACGGTAAGGCGCTTGTTGGCGGACGGTCGAGTCGGGGCGGTGTATCGATTCGAATCGCGCTTCGAACGCTGGCGTGCGGTACCGAAACCGCGATGGACCGAGGCCGACGCCGAACGTGCGATGGAGGGAATCATCTACGATATCGGAAGTCACCTCATCGACCAGGCACTCGTGCTGTTCGGACCGGTGCGCGAGGTGTATGCCGAATCCGATCGGCGACGCCCGGCTGTCCGTGTGGAAGACGAGGCGATGATTGCGCTGACGCACGCGTCAGGGGTGCGATCTCATCTGTTCATGAGCGCTGTGGCAGGACAATCCGGTCCGCGAATGAGTGCGTACGGCGAGCGCGCGACGTACGTCAAATTCGGCCTCGACCCGCAGGAAGATTCGCTCAAACGCGGCGTACGTCCGGGCGACGCAGACTGGGGCGACGAATCGGCCGACGGGTGGGGAACGCTTCACGACGGCACGACCCGAGCGACGATTCCCACCGAGCGCGGAGCATATGAGAACTACTATGCCGGCGTCGACCGCGCGTTGCGTACGGGCGGTGCGCCGCCGGTCGATCCCAACGATGCCGTCGCATCGCTCACCGTGATCGAGGCGGCGAAGTTGTCGGCGCGCGAGCGTCGGGTGGTTCACCTCGATGAGTTGGGGTAGCCGCGTTGCTCGGCTAAGTTTCAGCGCGAGCGCGGTACCGCTGCGCTCAGGCCCACACCAGCGAGGATGTCGTGTTCGACGCAGGCTATTTCAAAACCGCGCTTCCCGCGCAAGTGCAGGCAGCCGGCGACGGGCCGGCCGTCGAGGTTCACCTCACGCAGGGCCACGTGCACCGCGTGCGCGCTGTCCTGGAAACCACGCCGGGCTACGTGGTCGTCGAAGTGTACCGGCATCGCATTGACGGAAGTCGCACGGGGCAGCAGTGGGGCGGGCCCGCCCGCGACGATCCGTCGGCGTCTGATCTGCAGCAGGTATCGCTTTCCTACGAAAGTATTGCGGCCATCGTGATTACCCCGGCCGAGGATCTTACGGCCGCGCGGATCGGTTTCGGGCGCAAGTAAAGTCACCGGTCACACGTCGCAACGAAGGGCCGGCGAAATTGCCGGCCCTTCATTCCTTTGTTGCGGTTCAAACAAACCTCACGGAGTAGGTACACCAAACCGCGTCGGCGCGACACGCTCAATCGGCGTACGGATTGCGGCCTGGACCGCCACTCCCTCCGTTTCGGCCAGTATTGCCGCTGCCTCCACTCCGGCCGCCCGCACCCCCGCCGCCGCTTCGGCCGCCCGCACCGCCGCTACCACTACCGCCGCGCGGCCGACGACGCTTCCCAGCGCTTGCCGGACGACTTCCCTCGGCGCGGGGCGCGGCGGCTTGCCCGCCACTGCCACCGGTTCGACGCTGCTCCTTCGCTTTGCTCCGCGCTCGCTCATCGGCCTTCCGCGCTCGGATCTGCGCGATCCGCTCGGCGATCGGAATCTCTAACTTGGCCGCAGGTTTGGCGGCGTAGTCGAAGTCGGGCAGCGTTACTCGTGGAAGTGCCTTGCCGATCGCGCGCTCGATGGCCCGAAGATCCTCCGACTCTTCAGGTGCCACGAGCGTGAACGCATCGCCCGTCATTTCGGCGCGCGCCGTTCGTCCGACACGATGGATGTAGTCCTCCGGCGCCGCGGGCACATCGAAGTTGACGACGTGGCCAAGAGCTTCGACGTCGATGCCGCGCGCGGCGATGTCGGTGGCGACGAGCACGCGATAGTTGCCCGCCTTGAATCCTTCGAGTGCGTCGGTGCGTTGCGCTTGGGAACGATTGCCGTGAATTCGTGCGACGTTGATGCCGCGCTTGGTGAGGAATTCCCACAGGCGGTTGGCGCGATGCTTCGTACGGGTGAACACGAGCGCCTCTTTCATGATGCCGCGTTCGAGCAGCGCGAGGAGCAGCGACGACTTGAGCTCCTGCGACACCGGATAGATCGCTTGCGTGATGCCGGATGCCGGAGCGGATTTCCGCTCGAGGTTGATCGTGGCCGGATCGCGCAACAACTCACGCGTGAGGGCGAGGATTGGCGCGGGCATCGTCGCGCTGAAGAACAGCGTCTGCCGCTTGGCCGGGAGATACTTGAGCACTCGGCGGATGTCGGGCAGGAAGCCCATGTCGAGCATGCGGTCGGCTTCGTCGAGCACGAGATGTTCGACTTTGTCGAGGCGCGCGTATGGCTTGGAGAGATGATCGAGAAGCCGGCCCGGCGTGGCGACGATGATGTCGACCCCCGTGCGGAACGCGTGCTCTTGGGGACCCATGCCGACACCGCCGAAGACGGATGCACCGGTCAACGGCGTGTGCACGGCAAGCTTTTCGAATTCTTCGAGAATCTGCGCCGCGAGCTCGCGGGTCGGCGTGAGAATGAGCGCGCGCGTGGTTCCGCGCGGGCGCTCGAGCAGTTGATGCGCGACGGGGAGAAGGAAGGCGGCGGTTTTACCGCTGCCGGTCATGGCGCAAGCGAGCACGTCGCGGCCGTCGATCGCCGCGGGAATTGCATCAGCTTGAATGGGTGTTGGGCGCGCGAAACCCAGCTCTTTGACGCCGCCGAGCAGGTCGCGATGGAGTTTGAGCGATGAAAACGTAAGAACGGACACGAGACTCCAGACCAGGGACAGCAGACTATTCGGGAACACCGAAGGATAGCGGCTTCAGTGCCTGAGCGGTGCCGGAGCGGAGGCTGAACGGCCTGGAGTGCTCGCTAAAAGAGCCCGACCTTTCCCTTCACCGAAGCGATGAGCTTCGCCGGGTCATAACCCACGCCGTCTTTGAAGACGATGCTGACCTTTCGAACGTCCTCAATTTTCGTCGACGGATCTCCGTCGATCACGACGAGGTCGGCTTGCTTTCCCGCGGCGATGGAGCCGACGCGATCGGCGCGCTTGAGATAGGTCGCACCGTTGAGCGTGCCGACTTGGATCGCTTCGAGCGGGGTGAGCCCGCCCTCAGCCAACAGCTCGATGGCGCGCTGATCGGAGTAACCGGGAATGACGCCGCCGCCGCCGGTGGGATCTGTTCCGGCGATCAACAATCCGCCCGCGCGGAAGAAATCCACTTCGAGCTGACGGCCTTTGGCAAAGATGGTGGAGTAGATCGAGCGCGTGCTCTTTTGCGTCGCGGCGTAGCGTTGCTCGAATTGCTCGCGGATCTGCGGCTCGAGCACGTCGATACCGGGCGGGATCGGACGGCCCGGTGTATACGTCTCGAACACGGTGAGCGTGGACGTGAGCGCGACGTGGCGCTGTACGAGTTCTCTTAACAACGATTGCACGGCGTCACTCTTGGGATCGACGGCGGCGAATGCCGCTTGGCCTTCGCCCTGTCCGGGGCAGATGTCTGGCTTTTTGTTGGTGACGAAGTCAGTGGCGGCGAAGAACCCATGCTCGAGATTGTCGATGCCCATCTCGGCGGCTTCGCGATAGGTCACGGAGCAGAGATGCGCGGTGGTCTTCATTCCGCGCTTGTGGCCCTCGTCGATCGCGGCCTTGAGCTCGTCGCGCGTGATGTGCATGTACGCTTTGAGCGACGTTGCGCCGGCGTCGTTCCAGAAATCCACCATACGGCGCGCTTCGGCGGCGTCGGCGATTTCGTGAACTTGGTCGAGTCCGAGTCCCGGTCCTTCGAGGTACGGCGCCGTCGCGTCAATCCATGGGCCGGCACGCTCGCCGCGGTCGATGGCGCGCTTGATCGCAAGCTCACCATAGCCGTTCATGTTGCCCGCGGTGCGCATCGACGTCACGCCGCCTGCGAGATACAGTCGCGTGAAGCTCTCGGCGAGATTGCCGTAGATCCGGGGGCCCGTGGGATAGAAGAGATGCTCGTGGACCATCACGAGGCCGGGGATGACCGATTTGCCGGTGAGGTCGAGCACCCGCGCGCCAGCGGGAATTTGCGCGCTCGCGGCATCGCCGACGGAGGCGATGTTCCCGTCGCGAATGATGAGTGTTTGATTGGCTCGCGCTGGAGCGCCGGTGCCATCAATGACGCGGACGTGCGTGAGCGCGACGACGGCTGTGTCGACCTGGACGTAGGCGCGCACTGCGGGCGTCAGGGTTGCTCGGCCGGGTCGTGCCTGTGCAGTCAGCAGCGCGACAGGCGCGCAGGCGAGGAAGCCGACGATGGGGAGAACGCGTGAAGAAATCAGCATGCGAGAGTCGGAGCGAGAGAAGCGAGCGGGCGGACTCGCGGAGAGCAACCAGATGGCGTATCTAATGGGCAGAAGTGTACGGTTCGGGCCGCCGTCGCTTCAAGGGGCGCACACCGTTTCTACTCTCTCCGATGGTGACGTCATGCACAGTGGCACAATGCCGCCGGTCAATCTTCTCGCATTGCTCGCGAGCACGATTGCGATCTTCGTGCTCGGCGGACTCTGGTATTCGCCGTTGCTCTTCGCCAAGAAATGGATGGCGCTGCAGGGAAAGACGCCCGAGCAGATTGCGGCAAGTGGGGGCAGTGTGAGCGCGATGATGTACGTGCAGGCACTGCTCTGCGGCCTTCTGACGTCGGCGGCGATGTTGGTCGTCACAACGCACCTGCCGGATCGAAACGCGATCCATGGCGCCATCATGGGTGTCATCTGCTGGCTCGGATTCGCCGGCGCGACGAGCTACGGTACCGCGCTGTTTTCGATGAAGTCGAAGGCGCTGTGGTGGATCGACTCCGGCTACAACCTCGTGTGCTTCGTGATCTCGGGCGTCATTCTCACGGCGTGGCAGTAGCGTGGCAGTAGCGTGGCAGTCGCGGACGCTGATCTGATGCTCGATCCGTTTCTCCAGGCAGCGATCAACGAGGCGCGCCAAGGCGCGGCGGAAGGCGGGATTCCGATCGGCTCGGTGCTCGTGCTCGATGGGCAAATCGTCGGGCGCGGGCACAACCGTCGCGTTCAACGCGGAAGCGCCGTGCTCCACGCGGAAATGGACTGTCTGGAGAATGCCGGCCGGCTCCGCGCCGCCGACTATCAGCGTTCGACGTTGTACTCGACGCTGTCACCCTGCGACATGTGCAGCGGCGCCGCGCTGCTGTACGGCATCCCGCGCATCGTCGTCGGCGAAAACGTGACGTTCCATGGTCCTGAGGCCTATGTTCGTTCGCGAGGCGTCGATCTCGTCATTCTGAATGACGCCGTCTGCATCGATCTCATGCGACAGTTCATCGCCGCGCACCCGGGACTGTGGGACGAGGACATCGGCAGGTAGCAAGTTCATCTCGGACGCGCCTTCGCCCTTGCCCGGCGTCTACCCCGGGCTCATGATAGCGCATGAAATACGCCGAGCTTCGCAATTACGTCGGCGGCGGTTTTGTCGCCGCGCCGTCTCCCCGTCCGCTGCTGGACGTCTACAATCCGAGCAGCGGAGATATCATCTCGCGTGTTCCGTTGTCGGCTGCCGCCGAGGTCGATGCGGCGGTGCAGGCCGCGCGGGCAGCGTTTCCCGCGTGGGCGGCCACGCCGATCAAAGAACGCGTTCAAGTTTTCTATAAATACAAAACGCTGCTCGAAGAGAACATCGACGAGCTCGCCGCGTTGGTGACCGAAGAGAACGGCAAGATCGCGAGCGAAGCGCGGGCCGAGGTGCTCAAGTCTGCCGAGCTGACGGAGTTCGCGTGTTCATTGCCGCAGATCACGCCGGGCGAAGTGCTCGAGGTGAGTCGCGGCGTCGAATGTCGTGTCGAACGGTTTCCGGTCGGAGTGGTCGCGTCGATCGCGCCATTCAACTTTCCGAACATGGTGCCTAACTGGACGATTCCGAACGCGATCGCGTTGGGCAATTGCATGATTCTCAAGCCGTCGGAGTTGGTGCCGATCAGCGCCGGTCGAATCGCCGAGCTGCTGCGCGACGCTGGACTTCCGCCCGGCGTATTCCAGATCGTGCATGGCGGGAAGGAAGCTGTCGAAGGGATCTGCGATCATCCGGACATCGCGGCCGTGAGCTTCGTCGGCTCGACGAAGGTCGCGCAAATCGTCTACAAGCGCGCGACGGGAAATCTCAAGCGATGCCTCGCACTCGGCGGCGCCAAAAACCATCTCATCGTCATGCCTGATGCCGATCGCGAGATGGCGGCGTCGAACATCGTGGCGTCGATGTCGGGCTGCGCCGGGCAGCGCTGCATGGCGGCGTCGGTGATGGTGGCGGTGTCGAAGACCGATCACATCATCGAGCGCATGGCGGAAGTCGCGCGCGCGATGGTGCCGGGCAGAGATGTCGGTCCTGTGATTTCCGCGGCTGCCAAGGAGCGCATCACGCGCTACATCGATGAAGCCGAAGCGGCGGGCGCAAAGGTGATCGTCGACGGACGTAAGGCGACGGTCGCCGGACGAGAGAACGGCTATTTCATGGGCCCGACGATCATCGATCATGTGACGCCGGATATGCGCATCGCGCAGGACGAAGTGTTTGGACCGGTGCTCGTGATCGTGCGCGCGCCGGATGTGCAGGGCGCGGTCGCGATCGAGAACGCGTCGCCGTACGGCAACGCGGCGTCCGTGTTCACCGAAAGCGGCAGCGTGGCGCGGTATGTGATGGAGCACGCGAGCGCCGGAATGGTCGGCGTGAATGTCGGCGTGCCGGTGCCGCGCGAGCCGTTCTCGTTCGGTGGTTGGAACGACTCGAAGTTCGGCGTCGGCGACATCACCGGCCGCGGGTCGATCGAGTTTTGGACGCAGGCGAAGAAGATGACCACCAAGTGGAACAGAGAAGCTGGCGTGAATTGGATGTCCTAGCATCCCCCGGGGGGATCACATGGCCGACCGCAGCGTGACGTTCACCGGCATCAAGTTCGACAATCCGTTCCTCCTGTCGTCGGCGCCGCCGACGGAATCGGAGAGCAACATTCTTCGAGCGTTCGAGGCCGGATGGGGCGGCGTGGTGGTCAAGACAATCGGGTTGCATCCGGTCGTCAACGTTTTTGGCGCGCGGACGAAGTTTTTCCGCACGACGCCCGACGACAACAACGTGTCGATGAAGAAGCGGCCGGGGGCCGCGCTGCATGGCTCGTGGAATTGGGAGCTCATCTCCGACAAGGGGCTCGACTGGTGGGTGCCGCGCATCCGTCGCATGAAAGAAGCCTTTCCGACGCGCGTGGTGATCGCGTCGATCATGGCCGGCTCGGGCAGCGATAAGGAACTTCGCAATTGGCAGCAGCTCGCCGAGGCGTGTCAGGACGCCGGGGCTGATGGGCTCGAATGCAACTTTTCCTGTCCGCACATGGATCGGAAAGACATGGGCTCGAACATCGGTAAAGACGAAGGCCTCTGCTCCGTCGTGACCGAGGCTGTTAAAGAAGTCGCAAAAGTTCCTGTCTGGACCAAGCTCACGCCGGCGACTCAGGACATTGTCGTCGAAGCGGCGGCGTGCTTTCGCGGCGGGGCGGATGCGATCGTGTCGTCGAACACGTTTCCGTCGCTGCCGGTCATCGATCCGGAAACGCTCGAGTTCGAGATCAACGTCGACGGCCTCGTGTCGAGCGGCGGACTTGGCGGCCCGGCGATTCTGCCGATGTCGCTCGCCAACATGGCGCGCATGTGCCAGGCATTTCCCGATCGCGCGTTCTCGGGGATTGGCGGCGTCTCCGACTTCGGCCAAGCGCTGTCGTACTTCTTGCTCGGCTGCGGCACTGTACAAGTCTGCACCGCGGCGATGCTCGACTCGGCGGTCGGCCCGAACGTCATCAAACGATTGAACGCCGGGCTCGACGCGTTCCTCGACAAACACGCCGACAAAGGTTGGAAGTCGATCGAAGACTTTCGCGGACTGCGGCGTGATCGCGTCGTCGCGCAGTCGCAGATCCGCAGGCCCGAAGGCGATGCGTATCAGGGCGGATACGAATTGGTGGAAGGCTACGCACCTCCGGAGGGAGCAGCGCTGCAGTCGTCCTGACCACGAAAGAGCAACAGACGAGGAACAACGGAATGCGATTCGACACCGTCATCAAGGCCGGCAACGTCGTGACGCCGGCCGGCTCGTACGTCGGCGACATCGGTATCACGGGCGAGAAGATCGCTGCGCTCGGGGTGGATCTCGATACTGGCGGCGCGAAGGTGATCGATGCGCGCGGGCATCATGTGATTCCCGGCGTGCTCGATGTGCACGTCCACCTCGAGCTGCCGTTCTGCGGCACCGTCTCGGCCGACGACTATCGATCGGGCACGCGGGCCGGCGCGCGCGGCGGCGTGACGACGGTGATCGACTTCGCGATTCCAAGCAGCACCGGAACGCTCGCCGAGGCAGCCGATACGTGGATGAAGAAGGCGGAAGGAAAATCGTTGATCGACTACACCTTTCACATCTGTATCACGCGTTACCAGGAGCACAAGGATCAGATCAAAGGAATGATCGATCGTGGCTTCACGACGTTCAAAGAATTCATGATCTATGAGTCCGAGGGATGGCAGTCGGACGATCGCGCGCTGTATGGGACGCTGGAAAAGATGCGGGAGCACGGCGGCATGCTGCTCGTGCACGCCGAGTCGTCGCGGGTGCTCGACGAGTTGATCGCGCGGCATCATACGCCGGAATTGATGAAGGAGTACGGCGCGCGATTGCATCGCATGACGCGACCGAATTTCGTGGAGGCGGAGGCGATTCAGCGCGTCGTGCAGTGGAGTGAGGCGACAGGAGGTCAGTTGTACATCGTCCATATGTCGACGGCGGAAGGCGCTGATATCATTCGCGCCGCGCAGGGCCGAGATGTGCCGGTGATCGCCGAGACGTGCGTGCAGTATCTGGTGCTCGACGACTCGGTGTTCGACCGCGAGGATGGGCACCTCTTCGCGTGTTGTCCGCAACTCAAGAAACCGAAAGATGTCCAGCGACTGTGGGAGGGACTGCATCACGGCGAAGTGTCGGTGATCTCGACGGACACGTGCACGTTCACGCGCGACCAGAAAGCGATGTGGGAAGGGGATTGGACCAAGATTCCCATGGGCATGCCTGGCCTCGAGACGTTGATGCCGCTGACGTACACCTCCGGTGTGCTCGGCGGACGCATTACGCTCGACGAGATGTGCATGAAGCTGAGCACGAATCCGGCGAAGATCATGGGACTCTATCCGCGGAAGGGCGCGATTCAGATCGGTGCCGACGCGGACCTGGCGATCATTCATCCCGAGACGAAACACACCGTGTCGCCGTCGTCGATGGAGACGAATGCAGACTGGTCGCCGTACGAGGGGTGGGAGCTTGCGGGCTTCGCGCGCACGACGTTGTCTCGCGGCGACGTGATCGTCGACGATTACAAGGTTGTGGGTCGCGAGGGTCGGGGTCAGTGGCTGCCGCGCACGACGGCGGGACTCGCGGGTTCGAATGCTCGTTCGAATGGGCGCGCGAAGTTGGGCGCGAAATCAGGGCAGGCCGTGTCGATCGCATGACAACGCCCGTTCGCGGCGCGGCTGCGGCGTACGGGTCCGACTTCGTCACGACCGACGAGGATCTCTCACACGGTTCGCTCTGGAATCGCGATCTCGCGCCGACGGCGCTCGACCGCCGCACGTGGTCGACGTACAACATCGCGGCGTTGTGGATCGGCATGAGTGTCGTGATCACGACGTACACACTTGCGTCGGGACTGATGCTGCAGGGCATGACGTGGTGGCAGGCGATGCTCACCATTTTGCTCGGCAACAGCATCGTGCTTGTGCCGATGGTGTTGAACGCGCATGCCGGGACGAAGTACGGCATTTCGTTTCCGGTGTTGTGTCGCGCGTCGTTCGGGGTGCGCGGCGCGAACGTGCCCGCGATGCTGCGCGCGGTCGTCGCCTGCGGATGGTTTGGAATTCAGACGTGGATCGGCGCGTTGGCGCTGAATACGCTGCTCACCGCGGCGTGGCCGGCGTGGAGCGGAGTGCAGGGCGGGATCGCGATTGCCTTTGCCATCTTCTGGGCGCTGCAAGTCGCGATCATTGCCGGTGGAATCGAGCGCATCAAGATGCTCGGCAGCTATGCGGCCCCAGTGTTGATTTCTGGCAGTGTGCTGTTGCTCATTTGGGGTGTGCGGCACGGTGGCGGGCTTGGCAACATTCTTCAGGAGTCCCAACGACTACAGGGGAAAAACACGGCGGGCGTTTCGTTTTGGAAACTCTTTCCGTCCGCGTTGACCGCGAACGTGGGATATTGGGCGACGCTCAGCCTCAACATTCCAGATTTCACGCGATACGCGCGCAGCCAGCGATCGCAGGTGATGGGACAGGCGCTGGGTCTGCCGACGACGATGACGGCGTTCGCGTTCATCGGCGTCGCGGTGACGAGTGCGACGATCGTTATTTTCGGCGAAGCGATTTGGGATCCTGTGGTGCTCGTCACGCGCATCGCGACGCCGGCGGTGATCATCATCGCGACGCTGGTCGTCATGACGGCGCAACTGCACACGAACATGGCGGCGAACGTCGTGTCGCCGTCGAACGATTTCTCGAATCTCAGTCCGCGGCGGATCAGCTTCGTGACGGGCGGGATCATCACCGCGGTGATCGGCATTCTCATGATGCCGTGGAAGCTCTACGCGGGCGCGTCGGCGTACATCTTCACCTGGCTGATTGGATATTCGAGCTTGATGGGCGCGCTCGGCGGAATTCTGATCGCTGATTATTGGGTCATCAGGCGACAGAAACTTTCGCTGCCGGATCTGTTCAAGCTGGATGGCGCATACACGTATCGTGGCGGGGTGAATCCGCGCGCGATTGTAGCGCTCGTGGTTGCCGTGCTGCCGGTGCTTCCTGGATTTCTCCACGCGGCCGCGACGCCGGGCGGCGCGGTGGCGAGCCCGGGATTCTTCGATCAGCTGTACCAGTACGCGTGGTTCGTGACGTTCGGAATCAGTTTCGCCGTGTATCTGATGCTCATGCGCCGCCCATTGCCACTTTCACAATAGCCAATGCCTCGCATCGTCAAAGCCGGTCTCATTCAAGCGACTCACGCCTGCAGCACCGACGAAAAGCTCGATGTCATTCGCGAGGCGAACATCGCGAAGCATGTCGAGTTGATCGAGCAGGCCGGGCGCGAGGGAGTTCAACTGCTCTGTATGCAGGAGATCTTCACCGGTCCGTATTTCTGCGCGGAGCAAACGACGCGATGGTATGACGCGACGGAGCGAATTCCCGACGGGCCGACAACGAAGTTGATGCAAACGTTGGCAAAGCGGCATGACATGGTGATCGTGGTGCCGCTCTACGAGGAAGAATCGACCGGTGTCTACTACAATACTGCCGCCGTGATCGACGCCGACGGGACGTATCTGGGCAAGTACCGGAAGAATCACATTCCGCACTGCGGTCCCGGGTTCTGGGAGAAATTCTATTTTCGTCCCGGCAACCTCGGCTACCCGGTGTTCAAGACCAAGTATGCGGATGTCGGCGTCTACATCTGCTACGATCGCCATTTCCCCGAGGGCGCGCGCGAGCTCGGCCTGAACGGCGCGGAGATCGTGTTCAATCCGTCGGCGACGGTTGCTGGACTGTCGGAGTATTTGTGGAAGCTCGAACAGCCGGCGCACGCGGTGGCGAACGCGTATTTCGTTGGCGCGATCAACCGCGTGGGTCACGAGGCCCCGTGGAACATCGGCGAGTTCTACGGTCAGAGTTACTTCTGTGATCCGCGCGGGCAGTTCGTCGCCCAAGGGTCGCGCGATCGCACCGAGTTGATCACCGCCGAGCTCGATCTGGACAAGATTCGCGAAGTGCGCAATGTGTGGCAGTTCTATCGCGATCGCCGGCCGGAAACGTACGAGGGACTGACCAAGCTCTAAGTCGACCGGTTGCGCGTCGCCGTTTCCAGAGTGAGTTTCTCGCATGAACCAAAAATCGATCTCATGCTACGCGGCGCTCGATTTTTGGTTGTCGGCAGTTGCAGCGATGCCGGCGCCCGCCGCGGCGCAGCGCGGGGCCGGTAATGCCGCCGCCGCCGACGCGATCAAGGCGCGCTTTCAGAAGCTCGAAGTGCGCATCCCGATGCGCGACGGGGCCAAGCTCTTCACGTCGATCTACGTGCCGCGTGATTCGTCGCGCGCCCATCCGATCATCATGGATCGCTCGCCGTATGGCGTCGCTCCATACGGGCCCGAGGCGTATCGCACGTCGCTCGGCCCAAGCGGAAATCCAAAGTACGCCGACGCCGGATTCATCTTCGTGTTTCAGGACGCGCGCGGCCGGTATGAGTCGGAAGGCGCCTACACCGAGATGACGCCGCACAAGGATGTGAAGGCGAGCAAGACCGACGTCGACGAGTCCACCGATTCATACGACACCATCGATTGGCTGATCAAGAACATTCCGCACAACAACGGAAAGGTCGGCATCTACGGCACGTCGTATCCTGGATTCTATACGACCGCGAGCTGCATCGATCCGCACCCGGCGCTCAAGGCGTGCGAACCCGGCGCGCCGATGACCGACCTGTGGATGGGCGACGATCTCTTCCACAACGGCGCCTTCATGCTCGGCGCCAATTTCGACTTCTATCAAGGGTACGGACGCACGCCGCGCAGTCCGACGCTCGGCCCCGATCCGCGCTATCCGCGACCAGAGAACGACGGTGACGCGTACAAGTTCTTTCTCGAGATGGGTCCGATCGGTCCGGGCTCGCGGAAGTCGCTGCCGCCGGAGACGGCGCCGCTCTGGAACATCGTCATGCAACACCCGAGCTACGATGCCTATTGGCAGGCGCGGGACATTAGTCGCCACGTGAAGCGCGTGCCGGCCATGCTCGAAGTCGGCGGCTACTATGACGCCGAGGATCTCGCGGGTCCGTGGCGGACGTTTCGTGGAATCGAAAAATTGGCGCCGGGGTCCGACAATCACATCGCGATCGGTCCGTGGGCGCATGGCGGGTGGGCGCGCGGCGCTGGGAACGCGCACGGCACGCTGCATTGGGCGACGGAAACGGGTCCGTGGTTTCGTGATTCGGTCGAACTGCCGTTCTTCCTGCACTACCTGGCCAACGGCACGAGTCCCGCGCTGCCAAAGTTGCTGGTCTACCGGACCGGCGGCGAGCGGTGGGATCGGTACGACGCGTGGCCTCCTAAGAACTCGAATGCTAAATCTCTCTATTTTCTGCCCGGCGGAAAACTGGCGTGGCAGGCAGCCGCTCCCACGGCCAAGGCCTTCGACGAATATGTAAGCGATCCAGCCAATCCGGTGCCCGTCGTCGGGCGCCCGGACCGCAGCGGCATGCCGCGAGACTACATGACCGGCGACCAGCGGTTTGCGTCGAAGCGCGCGGACGTCGTCACATTTCAGACCGACGCGTTGGCGGAAGATGTCACGATCGCCGGTCCCGTCGCGCCGGTGCTGCATGTCGCGACGAGTGGAACGGATGCGGACTTCGTCGTGAAGCTCATCGACGTGTTTCCGGAGAACGCTCCCAACTGGGCCGGCGACACGACCGGGTTTGTGGTCGCCGGCTATCAGCAACTCGTGCGGGGCGAGCCGTTCCGCGGACGATATCGGCGAGATCCGGCCAAGCCGGTCGCGTTCGCGCCGAACCAGCCGGATTCACTGCGGTTTGCGATGCCCGACATCAATCACACGTTCAAGAAAGGTCATCGGATCATGGTGCAGATCCAGAGCTCGTGGTTTCCGCTCAACGATCGCAACCCGCAGACCTTTGTGCCGAACATCTTTGAAGCCAAACCTGAGGATTTCAAAAAGGCGACCATGCGCGTCTATCACACCGCGGCGCAGAGCTCGCGCCTCGAGGTGCACGTGGTTCCGAATGACGGACGCGTGGTGCCGTAAGGCCCGCGCTCGCGTAACTTCCATCGCACCCCGCTCGTCGAGACACCAATGGGAACTCCCGCCATGCCTGCTGACGCTGCCACGGACCGCGGCGTTTACGATACGCTCGAAGCAGTTCGCTCGCTGTTGATTCCCGGCGAGGAGCTTGAGGCCTGCGCTGTTCAGCGACGCCTTTTCGCGCTCACGCATCGACGCGTGAGCGTGGCCGCGACCAGCGGACGATTGATCATCATTCGTCGCGGAATGTTCGGTGGGTTCGAGCCCGAGGACTTTCGGTGGCAGGATCTGCATGACACGACGCTCAAGGTCGGCGTGTTCGCGGCGGCGCTGACGGTGTCCGTCTATCGGAGCAACGATCTCGCGACCCAGGAAGGCACGGCCGTCCGCCACGTCGTCGAGGGCCTTCGCAAGACGGAAGCGCAGGAGGTCTATCGCGCGTGCCAGGCGCGGGCGCAAGCGTGGCGTGAGAAGCGTCGCATTCGCGAGCTCGAAGAGCTCCGCGCGAAGGCCGGCGGCATTCAACTCGGCGGCCAACAGCATGGCAGCTTTGCCAGTGTATCGACGAACGATGACGATTCACGCTCGCCGACCGCGCGTTTGCAGCGAGCGAAAGAGATGTTGCAGAACGGATTGCTGAACGACGCGGAATTCGAACAGATCAAAGCAAAGATTCTCGCGGAGCTGTGAGTGTGATCGCCGAATGGCTCCGCGATTCGATGATCGCGCGGGACGTTCGGGTGGCCGCGCGATCCCTCTCGAGAAGCCGCGGCTTTGCGTTGACGGCGATTCTTTCGCTGAGCATCGCAATCGCGGTGAACACCACGATCTACAGCCTGTTCGACGCGCTGATCTTTCCCCGCATCGATGTTCGGCAGGTCGATCAGCTGTATCGTCTGCGCTATTTCGGCGACGTCCATCATCGACTTCCGTTCGGTGGCATCGAGCGTGCGTTGCAATCCGGGCTCCACGGCTACGAGGGAGTGAGCGGGTTTCGACGCTATTCGCCCGGCGAAGCGCAAGCGCTCGCCGAGCGCGGGACGCATTCGCGCGACGTACGGCCGCTCGTCGTCAGACAAAATCTCTTCACGCTACTCGGAACTCATGCGCGGCGCGGGCGGCTGTTCACGGCCGCTGACTCGAATACGAGCGCGCCGCTTGCGGTCATCAGCGATCGACTCGAAGCGGCGCTGTTTCCGGACGGCGAGTCTCCCGTTGGACAGCGCATCGATCTCGACGGTCGTCCATTCACCGTGATCGGTGTGCTGCCGTCGTACGCTCGGGTCGCGGCGTTGGACGCCGATATGTGGATTCTTCCAGAACCGGGCGCGTCAAACGCCGTCGCGATTTCAGTTGTTCGCCTCCGCGATGGCATCACGCCCGCGTCGGCCGACGGCGAATTGTCGGTTCTTGCGGCGCGATTGGCCATCGATGCGGGCGAGTCGCCTCGCGATACGCGCTTCTTTCTATCGGGGCGCGCTGAGCAGCAATTTCGCCTCGGGGGATTTCACTATGCGCTCATCGCGGCGGTGATTGCGGTCCTCCTCGTCGCGTGCGGAAATTTGGCAAACCTCCAACTTGCTCGCGGCATGGGACGAGGACCCGAGCTTGCTCTTCGTTCAGCGCTGGGTGCGTCGCGCGGCCAGATTGTGAGAACCATCATGGTCGAGAACGTGCTGCTTGCCGGCGTCGGACTCGTACTCGGCTTCGTCGCGACATTCTGGGCCGTCGATCTACTCGCGGCCGTCGTGCCGGCGGAAATCGGCGGACTCTTGGTCAAGCCGCAGACGAGCTGGCGCATGCTCGTGGTTGCCGTCGCGGCGGGTTTGGTTTGCCTCCTGCTCGTTGGCCTCGTGCCGGCGGTGCGCCTGGCGCGTGCTGACCCCAACACATTGCTCAAGCGCAACGCTGGAACGGGCGCACATCGCCACAATCGGCGGATGTACGGACTGATGCTCGTCGCGCAAATCGGATTTGCTCTCCCCTTGCTCATTGGCGCGGCGTTTCTCACGCGGTCTGTCGCTCGGCTCGATGGAGGCGACTACGTCAAGAAAGAATGGTTCGGATATGATCCGCATCCATTGGTGACGGCTGTCGTCCCCCTTCAAGCTCCGAGGGGCTCGGCCGTTTCGTTCGCCGACGCGGCGAGCGATCTGGTATCTCGCACACGCGCAATCGACGGAGTCATCGATGCCGCCGCGAGCCATAGTGCCGCGCCGGTGAACAAAGGCGTGGCAATCGAGGATGCCGGCGGACTGACGCGCGAGGTTCCCGCGCCGGCATGGACGTACACCATCGTCACTCCGGGCTACTTTCGCTCGTACGGCCGGCAGATGGCGCGCGGAAAGGACTTCGTCGACGGCGTCTACGATGCGCCGCCAGTCGTCATCGACGAGCCGACGGCAAAGTTTCTCTGGCCGGGCGTTGATCCCGTGGGTCGTCTACTCAAGCTGGGTAACGTCGCATCCGCGGTTCCCTGGAGCCGAGTCATCGGCGTGGTGCACGACCTGCGCGATCCTGTGGTGATGGCGGATCGCGATCCCACGTACGGCCGTCGACTCGCCGGCGTCTATCGCGTTGTCGCTCCGACCGACTCGCTCGTGATTCACGCCAAGGGTGAAAGCATCGGATTGATCGCCCGAGCGCGCGGCGAACCGCATCGCGTCGCTGTGGGTATGCAGCACGCCCTGCGAACACCGGGATCGACCGGCGCGCTCTCGGTCGCGACGCTCGAGGATCGCGCCAAGATCACACTTACGCGTGTACAGCAGCGATTCGTGCGACTGATCCTCACCATCTTCGCATCGCTCGGCGTCGGACTCGCGGCGCTCGGCGTCTATGGAATCGTCTCACATTCGGTGAACGAACGGCAACGCGAGTTTGGTGTTCGTATTTCTCTCGGCGCGACGCCGCGTCACATTCTGCGCGACGTGTTGCGCGAATGGGTCGTCCTCGCGCTCGCGGGCGTTGCGGTGGGATTGTACCTGAGCCGAACCTCTGTCGGCTGGCTCGGCCTCTTCCTCGTGAACTGGGACGACTTCTACAACCCGGTGCTGTTCGCCGCGATGTCGCTCATGCTCTGCGTCACAGCGTTACTTGCCGCGCTGGCACCTGCGTGGCGAGCGACGAGAGTCGATCCGGTCGACGCGTTGCGCAACGAATAGCTCACGGCGCTGTCACGTGCGCCAAGAACCGCTCCGTGTAGTACAACGCGAGTTGCGAGCTCACGCCGCTGAACACTTCGTCGAACGCATGCTCGGCCCACGGAATCTCGAGGTACGCCACTGGCGTACCGACGGCGGCAAGACGTCGCCCGAGCTCAGCTCCGTACCGCGGCTCGACGATGTGATCGCGTGATCCGTAAACGAGCAACGTCGGCGGTAAACCCGGCCGGACGTACGAGAGGGGCGATGCCGCGACATATTGGTCGTGCATCTGATCGGGCGTGCCACCAATGAATGTCTCCTCAACCGAGCGGAGGCGTAACGGATCCGGGTGCGGCGGATTCTGATATGCATCGACGAGATCGACGGGCCCGTAATAGCTGATCACCCCGCGCGCCGCGACCAGTCCCGGCGTGTACGCGGCAAGAAGCGCGAGGTGCGCGCCCGCCGAGCGGCCAATCAAGACGATGTTCGACGCGTCGCCGTTGTAGTCGGCGGCGTGATCGCGGATCCAGGCGAGCGCTGAGCGAACATCGTCGAGTTGCGTGGCCCATCGCGCCGACGGCGCGTGCCGATAGTCAATGGCGAATACCACATATCCGGCGCGCGCGATCCACGTCGCGAAGTTGGCGAAGTCGGTGGGCTCGCCGCGTTGCCAGGCGCCGCCGTAAATCTGCACGATGACTGGACGACGACCGGGCGCTGTTTGGGTCGGCGGTTGATAGACCTCGAGCGCGAGCGTCTTTCCGTTGACGGTAGCGAATGGAACGCCGTGTGTCACGCGTGCGTCGCCTGCCTTGATGCCGCGAAAGAAATCGGCGACGACCATTGGCTTTGTTCGGAGCGGAATTTCCGGTTCGGCCGACAACGGCGCCACGACGGCATTGAAATGCCGAAGCGTTGACGGAAGTCGAATCAAGATCGTCGCGGCGAGGGATAGCGCGACGACGCAACACATCGCCGCAATCCGCGCGACGGCAGACGCGTGGTATTCGATACTCGCGAGCGCGAGACCGACGAGCGCGCCCGCGCCGATCCACGGACTCACCTCCGGTGCACCGACGCCGAAGGTGAGCAGGAAGTAGGTCGGCGCGGGAATAAAAATCCACGCCGCCAAAAAAAGCATTACGATCGCGATTGCGAGGGCGGGCCAGCGAGTCACGCCCTGAGTACGCCGCTCAACGCCGTCCGGATCTGTCCGTCTTGTCGGGCTTTCCGGTTTCGCTCTTCTGCGTCTTGTCGGCCTTCGATCCACGCTCGGCGCGGGCCTTGGCGACCAACTGCTTCACCTCGCGCATCAGCGTCGGTCCGTGATAGGGAATTCCATCCTTGATGGTCCACTCGACACCGCCGGTGTGAACGGGCTTGCCGTCCTTGATGTCGTCGACCCCGGTGGGGTAGAGGACTTTCAGATTCTCGAGCGGATTTCCGTTGACGACGATGAGATCCGCCTTGAAACCCTGACGCACGCGACCGAGCTCGTTCTCCTTTCCAAGAATGCGCGCGTTGTTGAACGTTGCGTGTTGAATGACCTTGATCGGATTGAACCCGGCTTCCTGGTGCAGCTCGAGCTCGCGCAACAAGCCGAATCCGTACATCTGATAGATGAATCCCGCGTCATCGCCCGCGCCAACGAGGCCGCCTTTTCGCTCGAACTCACGCACGGCATTCATCCAAATTTTGTAGTTGTCTTTCCAATACGTCTCGTCCGTCGACGTCCATCCAAAGAAATACGAGCCGTGATTCGCCGGATCAGGCCGGAAGTAGTCCTCGAGCGTCGGATGCAGATAGTCGACGAACCATGGCTGCGTCCGTGCCCGCTGCAGATCCCGGCTCGCTTCATAGATGTCGAAGGTCGGGACCCACGCGACGTGGCGCGCGGACATCGAGTCGAGCACCATGTCGAGGCGCTTGGGGTCGGCTTCGCGCCACAGATGGCCGGCCCACCGGAAGCGATCAGTCTCGTTGTTATAGTTGTAGTACGACGGAAATCCTTGCACGCCGTCGACGATCGCCGCGTCAGGAATGCCGTACCAATGCTCGATGCTGGTCGTGCCAAAGTGGATGTCGTCCCACGCGTTGGTCTCCTCGACGCCGACATGGTGCGCGACGCGCAGGCCTTCCTTGTGCGCCTCGTCTTCCATCGCCGCCATGATGTCGCGATCGATACCGAGCAGCTTGATGCCGTCCACGCCCATCGCTTTGAGCGCCCGCACGTGCGCGCGCGCCGAGTCGGCGTTCGTTGGGCGGCCGAATTGCGGATAGATGAAGAGGCGCGGTGCCGCGAGCGTCCCTTTTGCGCTGGCGTCGCGCCAGGCGAGTGCCTTCCGCGTGTCGCTGCCCACGTCTCGCACGGCGGTGATGCCGCACGCGAGCCAGATCTTGAGCTCGTAGTCGATTGGCTGCGCGGTGCCGGCGCGATCGTCTTGCAGGTGCGCGTGAGCGTTGATCAAGCCAGGCAGCACGTATTTGCCGGTCGCATCGATTTCGGCCGTGGTCGCGTCCGCGGCGGGCCGACGACCCGCTGCATTGCGCCCAAGTGCGACCGGATCGAGCGCGACGAGGCGAGTGATCGTGTTGCCTTCGACGACGATGTCGAACGGACCCTTGGCGGGCGTTCCGTTGCCGTCGATGATCGTCGCGTTGCGGATGATCAGTTTTGCGGGGCGAACCCCGTTGACGGCGGCGGCCTGTGCGTGGCTGGCGGTCGTTGGTATGGTCGCGGCGATCAACGCGGCGATCACAAACCGGGGGAGAATAGGCATGCTTCTATCTTCCAGCCCGCACCGCGACGCCGCAAGATGGTGCGCGACACCGCCAGTCAGGCGACGCTGATATTGCCCGTCGTCACTGGCCCGCGCCTTCGCGGGCGGATACAATGATGCGTCGCCGACTCTCCCGGCCGACACTCAACTTCACTGCTCGAGGCCCCCCGTCATGCATCTCCACGGCCGCGTCCAGCGCGCCTGGGCGCTCTCACTGGCGCTCCCACTAGCGCTCGTGTCCCTTGCGAGCGCATCGCCGCTGCGCGCCCAAAGACCACCGGTCACAACCGACGACCCGCTGGCTTCCATTCCGAAACTGGCGTCCCTCGTCAATCGGCCGGCCAGCGAGATGACCGAGGTCATCGACCGCTTTGCCGCTGATCAGAGTTCTCTAAATCGTCGCTACGACGCCTCCGAATCGCCGGCACAGCGGAAGCGCATGCACGCGTTCTACGCGGGTTGGCGCACCCGGCTCGCCGAGGTGGAGTTCGAGAAGCTGGGGCAGGAGGGGCGCGTCGACTACGTTCTTCTCGACAACTATTTGACGCATCAAGTTGCGCTCCTTGACCGGCAGGACAAAATGCGGGCCGAAGTGGCGGTGCTCATGCCCTTCGCCGATCGCCTGTTGGCGCTCCAGGATACCCGTCGCAACCTGTTGACGATCGATCCGCGCACGAGCGCGCGCGCGATTGCCGACGTCACGAAGCAGGTCGACAGTCTGCGTGCCTTGTTCGAGGTACCCGCTGGTCGCGGCGGCGGCGGAGCGGCGATGGCGGCCAACGACAGCGGCCGTCCTCGCGCAACCGCGCCAAAGGTGACGAAGACGGTCGCCAACCGCGGCGCGGACAACATCGATCAGATTCGCGGCGTCGTCAGCAATTGGTATCGCTACTACGACGGCTACGACCCGATGTTTTCCTGGTGGATGAAAGATCCCTATCGCAAGATCGATGAAGCGCTGACGAGATACTCGCGGACGTTGCGCGAGCGCGTCGTCGGCTTCCGCCCGGCGGACGCGCAGCAGATCGCAGCGGCAGGCGGCGGTCGGGCCGGCGGCGGCGCTGGTGGCGCAGGCGGTGGCGGTGGCGGTCGCGGTGGAGGTGCCGGTGGCGGTGGCGGAACGCAAGACAACAACGAGGGCCCGATCATCGGCGATCCCATCGGGGCGGAAGGTCTCGCCGCCGATCTTGTCTACGAAATGATTCCGTACACGCCGACCGAGCTCATTGCCATCGCCGAACGCGAATACGCGTTCAGTCTCAGCGAAGTGAAAAAGGCCGCGCGCGAAATGGGCTTTGGCGACGATTGGAAAGCCGCGATGGAAAAGGTGAAGAACACCTACGTCGAGCCTGGCAAGCAGCCCGAGTTGATTCGCGATCTTGCCCGCCAAGCCGAGTCCTATTTCGACCAGCACGATTGGGTGACGATCCCACCGCTGGCGCGCGAAGACTGGCGCATGGAGATGATGACACCAGAACGCCAGCGCGTCGCACCATTCTTCCTCGGCGGCGAACAAATCCTGGTGTCGTATCCGACCGCCGACATGTCCGAAGAAGACAAGATGATGAGTCTTCGGGGCAACAATCCACATTTCTCACATGCGACGGTGTTCCACGAGCTGAATCCCGGCCACCATTTGCAGGGATTCATGACCGCGCGCTACAACTCGCATCGCCGGCTCTTCTCAACGCCGTTCTGGAACGAGGGACAGTCACTGTACTGGGAAATGTTTCTTTGGGATCATGGCTTTGACGCGTCGCCCGAGGATCGCGTCGGCGCGCTGTTCTGGCGCATGCATCGCAGCGCACGAATCATCTTTTCGCTCAATTTTCACCTCGGGAAGATGACGCCGGAGCAGGCCGTGCAATTCCTCGTCGACACGGTGAGCTTCGAGCGGGCGAACGCCGAAGGCGAAGTGCGGCGCTCGTTCAACGGGAGCTATCCGCCGCTCTATCAGATCGGCTACATGATCGGGGGTCTCGAGTTGCGCGCGCTGCACCACGAGCTCGTGGACTCGAAGAAGATGACAGACCGCGACTTTCACGACGCAGTGCTCCAAGGCGGACCAATGCCAATCGCGATGGTTCGCGCGCGCCTGGCGAAGACACCGCTCACTCGATCCGGTGCGGCTCCGTGGAAATTCGCCGATCAGTTGCCGCCGCCGGTGCCGGCTCCGCAACGTTGACGCATCTGAAACGCTACCAGCTCTATATCGACGGACGGTTCGTCGATTCGCATTCGCCGCGCACGATCGACGTCGCCAACCCCGCGACCCAGGAGCTCATCGCGCGCGTTCCTGACGCGGACGCCACGGACGTCGACGTCGCTGTCGCCGCGGCTCGGCGCGCGTTCGAGACGCAACCGTGGCGTGACGTCACGGCGCAGGAGCGAGGTCGAATTCTGCTGCGGCTCGCACACGTCGTGCGCGAGCACGCGGCCGACCTCGCCGAGTTGGAAACGATCAACAATGGCAAGCCGATCGTCGAAGCGGAGTTCGATATCGCCGACGTCGCGACCTGCTTCGAGTACTATGGCGGTCTCGCCACCAAGATTCACGGCGATGTGATTCCCGTGCCCGACGATGCGCTCAGTCTCGCGCTCAGGGAACCGATCGGAGTCTGCGGGCAAATCATTCCGTGGAATTATCCGTTGCTCATGGCGGCATGGAAGATCGCGCCGGCGGTCTGCGCAGGGTGTACTGTCGTCCTCAAGCCCGCCGAGCAGACGCCGCTCACCATTCTCGAATTGGCACGGCATTTCGAGGCCGTTGGATTGCCGCCGGGCGTTGTGAACATCGTGACTGGCCTCGGTGAGACTGGCGCCGCGCTGACCGCGCATCCCGACGTCGATAAGATCGCGTTCACCGGCAGCGCCGACGTGGGCAAGATCATCATGCGCACCGCAGCCGACACGCTCAAGAAGATCTCGCTGGAGCTCGGCGGCAAGTCGCCGAACATTCTCTTCGCCGACGCGGATTTCGAAGCGAGCGTCGACGGCGCGTTGTTCGGATTGTTCATCAACCAGGGTGAAGTCTGTTCAGCCGGCAGCCGCATTCTCGTCGAGCGGCCGATTTACAAAAGAGTCATCGACGCGATGGTCGAGAAAGCGCGCGGGATTCGTCTCGGCAACGGGCTCGATCGGCTGACGAAGATGGGACCGCTCGTGAGCAAAGAGCAGCTCGATCGTGTGAGCGCCTATCAAGAGATTGGCCGCGGCGAGGCGAAACTCGCGCTGGGCGGTGGGCGCGCGAAGGGCGGTGATCTCGATCGCGGTTGGTTCGTGGAGCCGACGATCTTTTATGACGTCGACAACTCCGCGCGGATCGCGCGTGAAGAAATTTTCGGACCGGTGGCCGCGGTGATTCCGTTCGATGATGAAGCGGACGCGATTCGGATCGCCAACGACACGGAGTACGGCCTGGCCGCGGCGGTGTGGACACGTGACATCTTTCGGGCGATGCGCACGGTGAAGCGCTTGCGTGCCGGGATCGTGTGGGTGAACCACATGCAGCCCACGTTCGTGGAAGCGCCGTGGGGCGGCTATAAGCAAAGTGGTATCGGCCGCGAGTTGGGCAAATGGGGCGTCGAGGAGTATTTGCACGTGAAGCAGGTGCACATCAACCTCAACGAGCGGCCGATCGCATGGTATTGAAGGCGACGACCGTGTGGGAACACCGGCGGCAACGTCCCATCAGCCGCGGTGCCTTCATCCGGCGCTTGCTCCAACAGGGCAGTGTCGCGGCAGTGATCATCGGCGTCTCCGTTGGCGTCGGTGTCGCCGGGTACCATTGGCTTGCCGGGTTCGGCTGGATCGACGCGTTTCTCAATGCGTCGATGATTCTCGGCGGAATGGGGCCGGTCGGCGAGCTAAAAACAAACGCCGCGAAACTCTTCGCGGCGTTCTACGCTCTCTATGCGGGAATGATTTTCTTGGTCGTCGGCGGCATGCTCCTCACACCGGTGGTTCATCGCGTCATCCATCGGTACCACTGGGAATCGGATCAGGCCGAGGCGAAATGAGCGACCGCTTCTCGCCATTGACCGGACTAGAGGGTCAGAACGGCGGGCGCGTCGTGTCCGGCTTGTTCTGTTGGATCTTGATGTCCTTGAGCAGCATCGAATCCGTGGTGAGGAGCTTCACGCCGGCCGGAAATTGGTTCTTGGCGAGAATGTGCGCGAGAATGTCGATGAGCTGTTCCGGCGGAACGGACTTGGGACTGTCCGACGGCATGGTCGTCCGCATTTTTTCGTACAGATCGTTGAGCGGCAGGCCGGTCCAATTGCCGAGGAACAGAGTGCCTGCCAGTGGTGCGCCATCGTCCCCGCCGGCGAGGTCCGGGCCGTGACACTTGATGCACGTCACTTTGTACAACGACTCGCCGCGCGTCGCCTGAGTCGTCGTGTAGACGCTATCCCAAGTCGTCTGCGAAAAGTGCGGGGGCGGTTGCGGTGGACGCAACGCTCCCAGATGCGTGCTCTGAGCGTCGAGCCGGACAAGAAGTAGGACCGCGGCGACGCCGGCAACGACAGCAATTCGATTGGTCATGGTTCGAGAGTTCGTCGGGATAGAAAATGATGGGCCCGATGGACACGCGTTTGTCTCGGGAACGGCTCACACCGAATATTACTGCTGACCTTCGATGTCGGCAGGGACGGTCAGCAGTTTCGGGTCAACGTCCGCAGGTTGGATGCCGATGATCTGCGTTTGCTGCACGATGTGCAGTGTGTCCATCGTCGGATCGTTGCCAACGAAGCTCTGCAGTCCGATGATGCCGTGGATACCGCTGAGCGTGGTGGTCGTAATGACCTTGATCGGAACTCCTTCGAATTGGCTGCGGATGGCGCGGAGCTTGAGGGCGTATTCGATGAGCGGTCCGTCCGTCGACTGATCAGCAACGATCAACGGCTCGAACGGGTTTGGAATCTGCGTGGGCAACGCGGTTGTCCAGACTTCAGTGACGGCGTGCGCCGGAATTCCCTGGTCGCCCCACAGAATTCGGTAATCGGTCGTCACACGATAGTGCTGTGTTGGCTTACCATCGATCGCGTCGCCGGCGCCGAGCTTTTCGAGCTTGAAGTCGACGTTGAGCAACTCGATCTGACTGAGAAAGCCGGTTCCTACTCCGCGACCGCGACCGCGAGCACCACCTCTGCCGCCTCCGCCTGGAGGTCCGCCGCCACCACCGCCTCGTCCGCCGCGACCGCCGCCTGCAGCACCACCACCACCACCACCGCCACCACCGCCAGCGGCTCCGCCTGGAGGACCACCAGCGCCGCCACCGAATCCACCGCGACCGCCACCCATCACGCGCCCGAGCGCGACAACACCAGGGCCACCGAAGAGATCGTTCGCCGGAGTGAACCGATTGCCGCTCGTGTGCTGCACGTACGCTTTCCCTGAATCGACGGCGATCAGGAAATCATCCGTCGTCACACCCTGTGGCGCAGGTGTAAAGGCGAGAAATTCGATGCGGGAGTGGTTGTCGGCCGCAATTCCACGTCCACGCATCACTTCGTCATCTTGCGGGCGCGGCGTGTCGCCAGGATAGACGCGTGTTGATGCCGAAATCCGAAACGAGACGCCGGGCACGAAATGCTCGGCGGGCCGAACCGCGGCGCTGTTGCCGAGCAGCGCGGCGATCCCTGTCGCTGAAAGCGCGCTGCGAACGGCGCGCGAAAAGTGCTGAGTGTTCACTGGGAGATCCGCTCCAAAGAGTCGTTTTCCGTTCCAATTGTATACGCTGATCCAAGGCAGAACGTTCAGACCGTCTCTCTCAAGTTATTGGTCGCGCGCGCCGATACTCATGGCAGCGGGGCTCCGTGCACAAGCGTTCCAATCTCCCCGCTTCAGCAGCCGTCGGCAGACATCGGTAAACATCGGTACACAAGTGAGCGCGTCCGCTTCGCGAATCCTGCTCGTTGACGACGATCAAATGATTCGCTCGACCTACGACGAGATTCTCAGTAGCCATGGCTACGAGGTCACGACGGCAGGGAGTTGTGCCGACGCACTCGAACAGGTGGGCCGCCTGGGGGATTCGCCTGACGTGCTCATTCTCGACATCCTGCTTCCCGACGGCGACGGCAGCGACGTCGCGCGCGAGATCAGCGCGCAGATTGGCTTGCGTCCAACGCTTTACGTGAGCGGCTGGACCGAAGAGTTCTGGAATCTGATCGACGCGCCAGGCCGCTGGCTCGTCATGCAAAAGCCAATTCCCATTCCGCGCCTCATCGCGGCGCTGGATTGGTTGTCCGGCAAGCGCGAGACGCGGCCCGACGACGTCTGACGACGTCTGACGCCGCCGGACCATAAGACATCTCTCACGGTCGCGCGTTTCAATCGGCGCGAAGCGCGACGACCGGATCCACCCGCGACGCCCGACGCGCCGGAAGCCAGCTCGCGATGACCGCGGCACCGCCGAGCAGAACGACGATCGACACGTACGTCACCGGGTCTGATGCGGTGAGATCGAAGAGCAGACTCTGAAGTACACGCGTCGACAGCAACGCACCCACGAGCCCGATCGCCGCGCCAACCGACACCAGCGCGAGCCCTTCACCCACGACGAGACGCTGCACCCGACGATGGTCGGCGCCGAGCGCGATGCGAATCCCGATCTCGCGCGTTCGGGCCGCGACCGCCAGTGACATGACCCCATAGATGCCAATCACCGCCAGCGACAGCGCCGTCGCGGCGAAGAGACCGAGCAACACCGCGCTAAAGCGCGCCTGGGCTGTCGCCGTGGCCGCCAGCGTTGTCATCGGTTGCATGTCGAACACCGGATAACTTGGCGCGATCTCGTGCAGCCATCGGCGAACGTCAACCCCCAAGGCGGCGGGGTTGCCTGGTGTCCGTATGAAAATCATCATTCGTGACCCGGGGGACTGCGCGTAAGGAATGTAGGTGTCCGCCTTCGCTGATGAGTCCATCGTCTGTCGAACGTCGCCGACGATCCCGATCACTTCCGCTCCGTCCATGAAGCCGCCCTGACCAATCCCGACGCGCTTGCCGATTGGATTTTCGTTCGGCCAGAGGGTGCGCGCCGCCGTTTCATTGATCAGCACGACTTTCGGCGCACCAACGCGATCGGTTGCCGCGAACAAGCGTCCGCGTTTGAGCGGAACACGCGCGGCAGAGAAGAATCCCGGCGTCACCCACGTGACGCCGACCAGCGGCATGTGCGACATGTCGACCTTGGGCCGATCTTTGAATTCGAGCACGGTGCCGTTGCAATTGCGCCCGTTCAACGGCGGACAACTCGCCAGACCAACGCTGCTCACGCCGGGAAGCGCGCCGAGTCGATCAGTGAGCTGCGTGTAGAAGCCGGGAAGGGAGTCGCGCGACAAGCCGCCTGGTGGCACGGTGAGTCGGACCGTCAACAAGTTGCGCGGGTCGAACCCCGGATCGATGGCCAGCAATTTTGAGAGACTTCGAATCATCAATCCCGAACCGGCGAGCAGCACGAGCGCGAGCGCCACCTCGGCAACGACGAGCAGCTGTCGACCAGCGGATCCGTGACTGCCTCGCCGGTTGTCCGCCCCGGAGCCGCCGTCTTTCATGGCGTCGGTGAGGGATGCGCGCGTCGCGTGCAGTGCTGGTGCCAATCCGAATACAACGCCCACGGCCAGCGCGAGACCCAATGTGAATGCCAACGCCGGCCAATCGAGTGTGATCGACGCAAAGGTCACCGCGCCAAGTCCCACGCCGCGCGGCGCGCGGAGCATGGCCGGGTTGACATCGCTGAGCGCGTGAACGCCAAGCCAAGCAACGACCACGCTGGCCGCGGCACCGACGAACGACAACAACATGCTTTCGGTGAGCAGCAGGCGAATGAGGCGGCCGCGTCCCGCTCCAATGGCGAGGCGCACGGCGATCTCTCGGCGGCGCGCACTCGCGCGACCAAGGAGCAAGTTTGCGACGTTCACGCACGCGATGAGAAGCACGAAGCCCACCGCGGCGAACAGGACGAGCAATGAGCGTTTGATCAGCGGCGCCACGCGTCCGTCGTCGAGCGGTGCGGCCACTGCGCTCCACGCGCTCGGCGGTCCGTTGGGCGCCTGGAAGATGTTTCCGATTTGCTTTCCAAGCGCGGCCACGGCACTCACGACGCGCGCGTCGGCGAGGTTCGCCTTCTTGCGCGCCACCATGAAAAACTCATGGGACTGCGGTTCGGCCAGATCCGCGGCAGGCCGCGTGGTGATCGGAATGAACAGCTCTCCTTGCCCGCTCAATCCGAGAAAGCCGGCCGGCCCGATGCCGATGATCGAGTAGGGCTTCCGATCGAGATCGATGACCGTTCCGACGATGCTTGGGTCGGCGTTGAATCGACGCTTCCATAGCGCTTCTGAAAGAATGGCCTGCGGCGCGGCTCCGGCGTGCGCGTCGACATCGAGATCGAAGTCGCGGCCTCGAAGCAGCGTGAGTCCGAGTGTTCGAAGATAAGTCGCGCTGACCGTTTCGCCGCGAATGAGCTCGACGTCACCGCTCGTGATCGTGAACTGCTGCCAGGTGTACAGCGCGACGTCGCGAAACACGTCTTGCGTCGCGCGCAAGGTCGCCGCTTTCGGATAGGACCAGACCATGTCGGCGTTCGCGGGGCGCGTACCAGAGGCCGGCGCCGAGAGTGACACGCGCATCAGTTGCTGCGGATTCGACACAGGCAGCGGACGCAGGAGCAGCACGTTCACGGCGCTGAAAATTGCCGTCGTCGCTCCGATACCGATGGCGAGCGTCAACACCGCGATGGCCGTGAACGCCGGCCGGCGCGCCAGCCCGCGCGCAGCGTAGCGAATGTCCTGTGCGAGATTCTCTAAATGCTCATGGAATTGCATGCGGCGCTCCCGATGTTCGGCGGAGTGGTGAAGATCGTTGCGGACGGTGTCGAGGCTCGCGCCGAGCCGGCGGAGTGCTTCAGCGCGCGCGTCGCGCGCGGACATACCACGACCAATCAGGGAATCGACGCGCGCAGCGATCACTGCTTCGAGCTCCTCGTCGACGTCCGCGTGCATCGCCGGCGGCGTGCGCAATGGAAGCCGAAACAGGCGCCGAATCCCGGGACGGAGGATGAACATGTGGAGTGCTGTTCAGTCGGCGCGCAGCGCCGTGAGCGGATCCACACGCGCCGCTCGACGCGCCGGCAACCAACTCGCGAGCAGCGCGGCCGCGCCGAGCAGCACGACGATCGCGACGTACGTGATCGGATCGGAGGGCGTGACGTCGAACAACAACGTTCGGAGCACGCGCGTGCACAGGAGCGCGCCGCCGATTCCTGCAACGGCACCTATCGCGACGAGCGCCGCGCCTTCGCCCACGACTAGTCGTTGTACACGTCCACGATCGGCGCCGAGCGCGATGCGAATGCCTATCTCGCGGGTTCTGGCCGTCACCGCGAGCGACATCACGCCGTAGATACCGATTGCGGCCAATGACAGTGCGGTTGCCGCAAAGAGGCTGAGCAGCACCGCGCTAAACCGGGCCCGCGCGGTCGCATCCGCCGCACGATCGCTCATCGTTTGCATGTCATACACCGGAGACGACGGCGCCACCTCGTGAATCGCACGGCGGACTTCTGCGCCAAGCGCGGCTGGATGTCGGCTCGTGCGTATGAAAATCATCATATCCGGCATCGGAGCCTGATAATAGGCAGCGTAGGCGTTCGGCGTCATCGCGGAATCGGCGCGCTGCCGCACGTCGCCCACGATTCCAATGACCTCAGCATTGTTCAGATCGCTCATGCCCAGTTCGACGCGTCTACCGATCGGGTTTTCGTTTGGCCAGAGTTTCCTGGCCGCGGCTTCATTCAAGACCACGACCTGCGGCCCACCAATGCGATCAGCGGTGGTGAACACACGTCCGCGCTTGACCGGCACGTGCATTGTCGCGAACCACGTGGGTGATGCCCAATCCACTCCAATGCTGGGCGAATGCGCCATGTCGATCTCGGGATGCTCTGGCAACCGGACGGCGGTAGCGGCACAACCACCGCTGAGCGGCGGACAGCTGTTGATCGCCGCGTCGGTGACGCCGGGAATGGCTCTCATGCGATCGAGAAGCTGTGTGTAGAACGATGGAAGCGAGTCGCGCGCGCCTCCGTCGCGAGGAAGGGAGAGGCGCACTGTGAGAACGTTCTGCGGATCGAATCCCACGTTCGTCGCCAACAATTGACCGAGACTCCGGATCATCAAACCCGAGCCGGCGAGGAGGATGAGGGCCAGAGCGACCTCGCTGACGACGAGAAGACGTCGACTGGTAAACGACCGGCGTCTGTCTCCGCGCTTCGCCTCCGGCCCGCCGTCCTTGAGCGCGTCGGCGATTGACGCACGGGTCGTCGCCAAGGCGGGCGCAAGTCCGAACGTCAGTCCAACGACCAGCGCGACACCGAAAGTGAAGGCCAGCGCCACCCAGTCGAGTTGAATCGAAGAAAGAGCGACTGCGCCCAACGCATTGTCGCGCGCGACGCGGAGAGTCGTTTCCGGATTGACCGAACCAAGCGCACGAACACCAAGCCACGCGACCAATACACTCGCCGCTCCTCCGAGCACCGCGAGTAGCAGACTCTCCGTGAGTATCAAGCGAACGAGCCGGGCACGACCGGCACCAATCGCCAGACGTACGGCGATCTCGCGGCGCCTGGCATTGGCGCGGCCGAGCAGAAGGTTGGCGACGTTGACGCAGGCGATCAGCAGAACTAGCGCGACCGCACCGAAGAGGACGAGTACGGACCGCTTGATCACCGGCGCGACACGGGCGTTGTTGAGCGGCTGGGCGGCAGCACCCCAGGCGGCCTTGTCCATCGGATTGGGATACGCATCGTTCACCTGACGGCCGATGATCGCGACCGCGGCGATCGCCTGCTCGGCCGACACCAAGGGGTTTCGTCGGGCCGTCAGTGAGAACCCGTGCATTTGCGGCGCAAATTCCTTGGGTCCCGCGATGGTGATGGGGACGAAGATCTCCGCCTGTCCAGTGAGACCGCGAAAGTTCTGCGGTGCGACGCCGATGATATCGTACGGGTCGCCGTTGAGGCCGATGGTGCGGCCAATCACAGACGGGTCCGCGTTGAATCGGCGTTGCCAGAACGCGTAAGCAAGGATCGCCTGTCGGACCGCGCCGAAATGCGCGTCAACGGCGCGATCGAAGTCGCGACCGCGAACGGGTGGGAGTCCGAGCGTTCGGAGATAGGTGGCGCCCACGACTTCGCCGCGAAGCCGCTCAATGTCGCCGGTCGTCACGCGAAATTGCTGAGGTGCGTACAGCGACAGCTCGGAGAACACGCGCTGTGCGTCGCGAAAGACGACAAACTTGGGATACGACCAAACCATTTGGTCCGTGCCGGGCCTGTCGCCGCGCGGTGGCGTCACCAATGTGACTTTCATCAACTCGTCAGGCCGCGCGTACGGCAGAGGCCGAATCAACAACACGTTCACTGCGCTGAAGATGGCCGTCGTCGCGCCGATGCCGATGGCCAGCGTGAGTACGGCGACCGCCGTGAATCCCGGACGCCGGGCCAAGCCGCGCATGGCATAGCGGAGGTCTTGCAGGAGGTTCTCAAAATGCTCATGTAACTGCATGCGTCGCTCCCGGTGTTCGGCGGAGGAGTGAAGGTCGCTGCGGACGGTGTCGAGGTTCGCGCCAAGCCGGCGAAGTGCTTCGGCCCGCGCGTCGTTCGCAGACATACCGCGGTCGATGAGGTAGTCGGTGCGCGCGGTGATGAGCGCTTCGAGCTCGTCGTCGACGTCCGCGTGCATCGCGGGCGGTGTGCGCAACGGAAGGCGGAACAACCGTCGGACTCCGCGGCGTACCTCGAATCCGAGCACCGCTAGGCCTTCTTGGTGGACAACACGGTGGTCAGTGCGTCGAAGTGATCGACGAGCCGCTCCGATTCGGCGCGGAGATGTGCGCGCCCAATTGGCGTCAACCGATAGTAGCGAGCGCGTCGCCCATTCTTCGTCACGCCCCATTCGGCGGCGATGAGCTTTCTCTCTTCCATGCGGTGGAGCGCTTGGAGGAGCGCGGCGTCGTCCACCATGACGCGGCCGGTCGTCCGCTCCTCGAGCCACGTCGTTATCTCGAAGGCGTGCATCGGTGTCCACGACAGCGTCTTGAGCACGAGTACGTCGAGGGTGCCTTTCAGGAGTGCCATTGGCCTCGTCTCACGGGTGTTTCCTCCTAGTGTCTTAGGGTAGACACTAGGATCGAGAAAAGGGTTGTGGGATCGGAACGGCGACGCGCGGCGATCGTCCCATATAGGGCCGACGGGTGCGGGACGCCCGAGAATTCGCGTCTCCTTCTCACCCGGACCATATTTCACACACGCCGTTTTGGCGCCCCCTCCAGATCGAGGAATGGCATGGCAAAAATCAACGAAACCGAATGGATTTGGCGTGATGGAGAGTTCGTGCGGTGGGCCGACGCCACCGTGCACGTGCTCGCTCACTCGCTCCAGTTCGGTTCGTCCGCGTTCGAAGGGATTCGCTGCTACGGCACGCCGCGCGGTCCCGCGATCTTCAGGTTGGAAGACCATCTCCAGCGCCTCCTCGATTCGTGCAAGATGTATCGGATGGAGGTGAAGTACTCGCTCGATGAGCTCGTCGGTGCGTCTTGCGAGTTGGTCGACCGCAATGGCGTCGAGGCGTGCTATCTGCGTCCCATGGTCGTGCGCGGTTACGGGGCGTCGGGCATGGTTCCGTTCGACAGTCCAGTTGAGGTCTTCCTGCCCTGTTGGCCATGGGGCGCATACCTCGGCGAGGGCGCCCTGGAAAATGGCGTGGACGCATGCGTTGCGAGTTGGAGTCGCATGGCGCCCAACACCATGCCGTCGATGGCGAAGGTCGCAGGCAATTATCTGAGCGGCCAGCTCATCAAGATGGAAGCGCTGCGCAACGGCTTTGCCGAGGGCATCGCGCTCGGTCCCAACGGCATGCTCAGCGAGGGCTCAGGGCAGAATCTTTTCCTGGTGCATCACGGCACGCTCTACACGCCGACGATCAACGGCACGCTGCTCCATGGCATCACTCGGCACAGCATCATCACGCTTGCGCATGACATGGGAATTCCCGTGCGCGAGCAAGAGATGCCTCGCGAGATGCTGTACACGGCGGACGAAGTGTTCCTGACCGGAACAGCGTCGGAGGTCACTCCGGTTCGGAGCGTTGATCGCATCGTGGTTGGAAGCGGGCGGCGCGGACCGGTGACGACGCAATTGCAACAGCGCTTTCTCGATCTCGTTCGCGGCGCCGCCGACGACACCTACGGTTGGCTGACTCATGTGCGCGCCGAGCGCGCGAGCAAGGTGTGAGCGGTTGTGGCAGTTGTGAGCAGAGTGTGAACAAGTTGTGCCCGCGGTCTTTTTGTCTTGACGGTTCGATGGCACACCGTTAGCCTTTCTGAACGACCCTTTCGACGATCATCGAAACGTCCGCGCCTCAACCATCTCGCTCGTGACCCTCTCGCCGACCTTCAGCGCCACCAGCAACCGCATGTTCGCATGCGGCTGCGCGTGTTGTTGTTGTGCCTGTGAAATGGCGGCCATGTGTTGTTGTACGAGCACAGGCACCGGCGACGTGACGCGGCGGGAGACGAGGTTCGGGCCCTAAGGGCTGTTCGCTTCGAAACCCCACATGGATTGTCAAAATCCGGCCGCTCACCTGAGCAGCCGGATTTTTTTTCTTGAGCTCAATCGGAGTTCTCAGTATGACGGACGGCACAGCAGAGCAGCAGAGCGAGTCGACGGCGCCGCGTGAATCACCGGCAAAGCGAATCGAGCGGATCAAGCGCGAAAAGCCATCGTGGTCGATCATGGACGACATTCGGCGATACGCGAAGGACGGCTTCAACGCGATTCCACCGGACGACCTGACCGTTCGCTTTCGCGCGTGGGGACTCTACACGCAAGGCGATGGCAACGGCACGCGTGGGGAAGAGCAGCCGTTTTTCATGATGCGCGTACGCACTCCAAATGGATTGCTCACCGCCGACATGGTGCGCACCATCGCCGATCTCTCGGACCGATACGCGCGCGGCAGCATCGACATCACGAACCGCCAGAATTTCCAGCTGCACTGGTTGCGCATCGAAGACGTTCCTACCGTGTGGGACGAGCTCGCGCGCGTGGGGTGGACAAGCCAGGGTTCGTGCGGTGACAACACGCGCACCGTAACCGGTTGCCCGCTGGCCGGTGTCGAACACAATGAAATCATCGATGCGTCGCCGATTGCGCTCGCTGTCGACCGTTTTCTCAACGGCAACGCCGACTACGCCAACCTTCCACGCAAATTCAAGATCACGATCACCGGCTGCACGCATTGGTGCACCTATCCGGAGATCAACGACATTGGCGCCACGGCCATACGGCGCGCGGACGGCGTCGTTGGGTTTCAGGTGCGCGTGGGTGGTGGGCTATCGACGCGGCCGCATCTCGCGCTTCCACTTCCGGCGTTCGTCCATCCGGAGCAAGTGCCGACCGTCATCGAAGCGGCGGTCGGCATCTTTCGTGACAGCGATGAGCTCAGGCAGAACCGCGCCAAAGCGCGGATGAAATTCCTGTTTCTCAACCACGGATGGACCGCCGACAGATTTCTCGCCGAGGTGGAAAGGCGCAGCGGATTGGTGCTCGAGCGTCTCGACGAGTACGAGCCGCCCGCCGGGAGCTATCGCGATCACGTTGGCGTCCACGCGCAAAAGCAGGCTGGTTTGTATTACGGCGGCTTCTCGATCACATCGGGACGCGTGTCGACGGAACAGTTGCGGCGTGTTGCCGCGCTTGCCGCGGACCATGGCGATGGCACGCTCCGGCTCACGGCGATGCAGAATGTCGTCGTCCTCAACATCCCGCGCGCACGTCTGTCGGGATTCATCGCGGACAGCCATTCCGCCGGTCTGCAACTCGCCGGCTCGTCGTTCCAACGCGGCACTGTCTCGTGCACCGGATCAGAGTTCTGTAAATTGGCCATCACGGAGACGAAGCGCTTCAGCATTCGTTTGGCGCAAGAGCTCGAGGCGCGCGTGCCGGGCTTTACGGACGACATCAAACTGCACGTCACCGGCTGCCCCAACTCATGCGGTCAGCACTGGATCGCCGACGTGGGCTTGCAGGGCGTGTTGATCAACCGCGGCGGCGAACAGGTCGAAGGATACGACGTGTTCGTCGGCGGATCGCTTGGCGCCGACGGAGTGATCGCTCGCCGCGTCGGCCATCGCATTGCGGCCAGCGAGGCCGCGGATGCGCTCGAGCAGCTGTTCGTCACGTTTGAGCGACAGCGTGAACCGCACGAGCCGTTCTCGAGTTGGTCAAAGCGGACACCGGATGCGGAGATTCGAACCGCGCTTTCCGTCGACGACCCCTCGGCGATGGCCGGGGTTGGTGCCGGAGCGAGCGCGGACGATTTGAATGAGTGAGCCGTCGCTCGTGATCGAACCGGGAAGCGCAGACGACGAGGTGGACCAGCCGCGAGGCGTCCGCATCGACGCCGCGATCGGGACGACTCCGGTCGTCCGCCTCGAGCGTGTCGTGGAACCGGGCATGGCCGACGTGTGGATGAAGCTGGAAGGAATGAACCCTGGAGGTTCGATCAAGGATCGCACGGCGCTCGGGATGATTCTCGACGCGGAAGAACGTGGCGTTCTCACGCCTGGAGCGACGATCGTCGAACCGACATCGGGCAACACGGGAATAGGTCTCGCGCAGGTCGCCTCGGCGCGCGGATACAAGTTGATCCTCTGCCTGCCGGCGTCGGCGAGTGACGAGCGAAAGCGGACATTGCTCGCGTACGGTGCTACGATCGTGCTCACCGATCCCGAGCGGCGGATGCTCGCAGCGATCGAAGAGGCCCAACGCATCAGCGAATCGACGGGCGCGTGGATGCCGCAGCAGTTCGAGAATCCGGCGAACCCCCGAATTCACTACGAGACCACCGGACCGGAGCTGTGGACGCAACTCGATCGGCGGATCGACGCATTCGTTTATGGATCTGGTACGGGCGGCACGATCAGCGGCGTCGGCCGCTTTCTCAAAGAGCGGAATCCGGATGTGCTCGTCGTTGCGGTTGAGCCGGCACGGTCGCCGGTGTTGTCGGGCGGCGAACGCGGGCAGCACCAATTTCAAGGAATGGGACCGGGCTTCGTCCCGGCGAATTTCGATCGCCGCGTTGTGGATCGCATCATTCCTGTCTGGGAAGAGGACGCGTTTCCTTTGGCGCGACGACTGGTGCGCGAAGAAGGTTTGTTCGTTGGGATGTCCAGCGGCGCGATCGCCTGGGCCGCGCTGCGTGTCGCCGAAGAGCTAGGAGTGGGGAAGCGCGTGGCGTGCATCGCACCCGATTCGGGCGCGCGTTACCTCACGACGCCGTTGTTCGATGAGCCCGCAATCTGACTTTCTTGATTGAAGCGAGTGTCTTGACGCGCTCACTTTGCGTCGATAGAATATTGGAACAACCGAAGACCGTGGTCATTTGCCGCCTATTGCCGCCACGATAAACAATGTGCTAAAACGCGACACACGCCCGGGCGGCTTCGTCGCTCGGGCTTTTTTGTTGTCCTTGTTTTCAATTTCAGTAACAACGGCCGAACCAAGATCTCGATGACGACCATGCAACGAATGCACATGCGAATGACGATGGCGGACGCTTCTCCTCTGGGAGGAACGGACGGGCGACGACGCATGTCTGCGTAGGTCATCGAGCGACACATTCGCTCACGCCCCCGGTCCTCTCACGAGGACCGGGGGCTTTTTGTTTTTCCGAACTCTCACACCACGATTCACGGAGTTTCAGATGACCGCGGCGATCGCACGTCAGCATCACGAATTGCGACCATCGACCCGGCGCTCGCTCGAGCGCACCGTCGGGTACGAAATCATCGGCCCCCCGCGCGCCCCCGTGATCATCGCGCTCGGCGGCATCTCGGCGACCCGACACGTGGCGACCACCGGCCACGATCCAACGCCGGGTTGGTGGGACTCGACCGTCGGCGCGGGGCAGGCTGTGGACACTACGAAGTACCGCGTGCTCGGCGTCGACTTTCTCGACGGAGGACGACGCCCCGACGGACGGCCACGACATGTGGTGACGACGCACGATCAGGCGGCGGCGATCGCGCGTGTGCTCGACACACTCGGCGTATCGCGGGCGCACGCATTCATCGGCGCGTCGTACGGAGGAATGGTCGGTCTCGCGTTCGCGCAACGATATCCAGAGCGGGTCGATCGACTCATCGCGATCAGCGCGCCGCACGAAGCACATCCAATGAGCACGGCGCTTCGGTCGCTCCAGCGCCGGATTGTTCAACTCGGGCTCGATGCGGATCGTGGTGGAGACGCGTTGGCGATCGCTCGCGGCCTGGCGATGACGACGTATCGCACCGCTCGCGAATTTGCGCGGCGCTTCGACTCGGCGGCCGAAACGATCACCGAAAACGACGCGACGTTTCCCGTCGAGTCGTATCTCGAGCATCAGGGGGAACAGTTCGCCGCGCGCTGGAGCGCCGAGCGATTCCTCGCACTGTCGTTGTCCGGCGATCTGCATCGTGTCGAGCCGGAATCGATCCGCACGCCGACGGTGGTGATTGCCGCGGAGGGCGACGTCATCGTGCCGGTAGAGCAGCTCGAGTCGCTTGCAGCGCGACTCGGCGGCCCGCGCCGGTTGGTTCACCTGCCCTCGTCGCACGGCCACGACGCCTTTCTCACCGAGCCGCGCCGGCTCGGCCGAATTCTACGCCTCATCCTTTCCAGCGAGAATGTCTCATGAGCAATCTGAACACGTGCAGTCCGACAACCTTGGCTGTGCGCGCGGCAATCGCGACCGATGCCGAACACGGCGCCGTAGTTCCGCCGATCCATTTGACGTCGACGTTCGCGTTTCACGGATTCGATCGGCCGCGACAGTACGACTACACGCGAAGCGGCAATCCGACGCGATCGCAGCTTGCGGATGCGCTTGCCGCGCTCGAAGGTGGAGAACGTGGCGTCGTGACGAGCACGGGGATGTCCGCGGTGACGCTCGTCCTTCAGCTGCTGAGTCCAGGCGACGTCGTTCTCGTTGCGCACGATTGTTACGGCGGCACACAACGGCTGTTGCGCGCGCTCGCCGGCAAAGGACACTTCACACTCGTCTTCGCCGATCTCACGGCGCCGAGTGCGGTGGCTGAGATTGCGCGGTGTCGTCCGCGACTCGTGTGGGTGGAGACGCCGAGCAATCCGTTGCTTCGCATCACGGACATTCGGTTGGTCGCGAGCGCCGCTCACTCGTCCGGCGCGCTCGTCGTCGTGGACAACACCTTTCTCTCGCCGGCGCTGCAACGCCCGATCGCGCTGGGCGCAGATATCGTCGTCCACTCGACCACGAAATATCTGAATGGTCATAGCGATGTCGTCGGCGGCGCCGTCATCACCCGCGATGCCAAGCTCGGCGACGATCTAACGAAATGGGCGAACTGCCTCGGCATCACGGGGGCGCCGTTCGATAGTTATCTCACACTGCGCGGCGTACGAACGCTGCACGCGAGAATCGCACAACACGTATCGAACGCCGAGGCGGTGGTGGACGCCCTGTCGCGACATGAAGCGGTGAGTGCCGTCTACTATCCCGGACTGGCCGCACACCCGGGACACACGATCGCTGCTTCGCAACAGCTGGGGTTTGGTGCAATGCTGAGCTTCGAGGTCGTCGGTGGCGTGGCTGGTGTGAAGCAGCTCGTCGAGCGACTCGAATACTTCACACTCGCCGAGTCGCTCGGCGGCGTCGAGAGTCTGATCGCACATCCGGCGACGATGACACATGCGTCGATGGACGTCGCAGCCCGCGCGACAGCCGGCATCAGCGACGCGTTGGTCCGCGTGTCCGTCGGGATCGAGTCCGCTGATGATTTGGTGCGCGACCTCACGCGTGCGCTCGACGGCGTACTTCGAGAGTCGTCGTTCGCCCGCGCCGCACTACCGCTTGCGCGCGATCACCTCCAGCACGCCGGGAGTAATCATGCGCGACGTTGATGACGCGGCGACTTCAGTGAGTGCGGCGCGAAGCACTTCGCCGCGCTCAGGCGTCACGGCGCCCGTGTCGATGAGCCGGTCCAATCCGATCTGCATGAACGATGCGGGCCACTGCCACATGTAGTCGCGCGGCGTGATGACGTGGATGACCGGTTCGACCGATTCGACCTCGAACCCGAGCTCTTCGAGCCACCGAGGGACTTCGAGGCCGATGTCGGGTTCGCCGCCGCTCCTCCGCCAGTTCGCGATGACGTCGGTGACGAACGCTTCGAAGAGCTCGGACCGCGGAACGGCGCGCCAACTCGCATAGTCGAAGTATTCGTGCGACACGAAGGTGCCGCCCGGTTTGAGTGCGCGTGCGATGCGCGTCAGCAAGTCGCGTGGCCGCGGAACGAATGCCAGCACCCAGCGGCACCACGCGCCGTCGGCGGTCGACGCGTCGAATGCGACGTCGTCGAGGTCGGACTCGATCGCGGTGATGTGTTCTATGCCGCGCGCGCGGCGGCGAGCGTCGAGTGCATCGAGGAAACGGCGTGAGCGATCGATGGCGACGACGTGCCCGGTTGCCCCGACGAGCTCGGCGAGATCGAGCGTCGCGTAGCCCGGGCCGCATCCGACGTCGACGATGGTTTGTCCAACATTGAAGCCTGCGCGCTGCCATGCGGCGAGAGCGCGCGGGCGCCAAACACTGTGCTGCAAACCGAGCCGGGCGATCTCCTCGTCGTGTGTGCCGAGGACGTAGTCGCGGTCGTTGGAGGATGGCATCGCAAAATCATGCGCGATGGCATCCTTCAACGCTATCCGAATGTTGTTATGGAGCGCCCGACTTGACGTCGATGCCCGCGTCCTTGAGCGCCTTGATCAGCGCGGGAAGTTGATCGGACGAGACTTTCTTCACGCGGTCGCCCGCCTTCTGCAATTCGGTGGGGATCGTTTGCAGCGTCCGCTTCTGATCGGGATTGGGGTTGGATGTAACGGTGAGCATTTCGGTGGTGGTGCCGAGCTTGGCTTGAATGTTTTGCGGCGTTGTTGCGGCGACTGGATTTTGTTCTTCGTCGCCACCGCCCGCGCCGCCGCCAGCCGGGGCGACGGCAGGCGTTCCTACAGTTCCCGGCGGCCCGCTCGCGGTACCGGCTTGAGCGATTGTGCTTCCGCGACCCCCCGCGGTAACGCCACCCGCGCCGCCACGTCCTCCGCGTCCTCCACCGGCGGCCCCACCACCAGCGCCTGCGCCACCTCGTCCACCACCAGCCGCGCCCATTTCGCGCGTGATATCCGCGATCTCTTTCTCCACGGCGGCGAGTTGCGTCTTGAGCTCAGGGGTGATCTTCGTGCCGGCTGAATCAGACGCGCGTTTCGCCGCGGTGAACAAGCGCTGCGCCGTGTCGAGCTGTGCCTGCTTTTCACGCAAGGTGCGCTGTGCGCTCACCACGTCGAGTCGGAACGCGTACAGTTGCTTGAGCTCGGCCTCGCTGAGAATCACCATCGGATCCTTGGTCAGCGCGAACGGTTGTTCGAGAATCGTCGGTGTGCCGGTGCGTGGTGCCACCGTGAGACGCGCTACATATCTACCAGGCAGCGCCGGAAGAGTGAGGTCGGGAGGACCGCCGCGTCCGCCGCCAGGAGCGCCGGCTGCACCTGCGGCACCCGCCGCACCTACGCCACCACGCCCGGCGGAATCGGTCGCCGCCGCCGCTCCACCTCGACCTCCGGCGCCACGTCCACCGCGACCACCCTGCAGCGCGAGCGTATCGACGGGACCGGTGAGCGGCGGTCCAACGCGCATGTCCCACGACACGCGATGTAAGCCGGCTTGTTTGCTCGCCGGCAATTCGCGCACGACGACTCCACTCGCGTTGACGACGGCGAGCGATACCTTCGCGTCTACCGGCGCCGCATTGAGCATATATGCAATGTGCGGCCCGGGATCCGGGTTCTGCCCGGTGAAGCCGCGCGTGCCCATGCCGGAATTCTTACTTGTGTTCGCCTGGAAGAGCAGCGCGTCTTGCGTGGGAAAGAGAAACGCAACGGCTGCCTGTTTTGCTTTGGCGAGATGCTCGAGTGGCGTGAGATCGTCGAGAATGTAAATGCCGCGGCCGTGCGTTCCGACAACGAGATCGTTGGCTCTCGCTTGGATTTGCAGATCGTGCACCGGAACGCCGGGAATTCCGCCCTTGAGCTGCGTCCAATTCACACCGCCGTCAGCCGTGAAGTACACGCCGAATTCGGTGCCGACAAACAGAAGATTCGGCTGGCGCGGATGCTCGCGAAGTACTTGCACCGGGCCGCCGTCGGGAAGATTGCCTGTGATCGACGTCCACGTTTTGCCGTAGTCCGCGCTCTTCACGACGTACGGTTTGAAATCATTGCTTCGGTGGCCGTCGAGCGTGGCGTAGATCGTTCCTTCAGCCGTCCGCGACCACACCACTCGGCTCACGTAGGTCGTTTCCGGAACATTCGGAAAGCGGTCGGTCTTCGACCACGTCTTCCCGGCGTCACGCGTCACCTGAACCAAACCATCGTCCGTTCCGACGACGACCAACCCTGCCTTCACCGGCGATTCGTCAATCGTTGAGATATTACTAAACTCGGCCGTGCCTTCATTGCGGCCGAGCGCGGTGGAATCGGGCGTGGCGCCGCGAAGCGGAAGCTTGTTGCGATCGATGCCGCGCGTGAGATCGGGGCTGATCGTTTCCCAGGTGTCGCCGCGATCGGGGCTTCGGAACAAGACGTTGGCCGCCATGTACAGCGTTTTCGCATCGTGTGAGGACGGGAGAATCGGCGCGCTCCAGTTGTAGCGATTCCGCTCGCCCGGCTTCGGAGCGGGCTTGATGTTCTTGCCCTGTCCCGTGCGCGCGTCGTAGCGGACGACACCACCCGTCTGCGACTCGGCGTAGACGAAATTCGGATCGCGCGGATCGGGCACCGCGTAAAATCCGTCGCCGCCGGCCATGCGAAACCAGTCGGCGTTCGTCGGACCGTAGGCGTTGCGCGTGCGACTCGGGCCGCCCCACGACTGATTGTCCTGCAAGCCGCCATACACATTGTAGAATGGCTGCGCGTCGTCCACGGCCACGGTGTAGAACTGCCCCGCGACGATGCTCTCGTTGTGATCCCACGTCTTGCCGCCGTCGTACGTGGTGTACAAACCGCCGTCACTGCCGAGGAGCATGTGTTGCGGGTCGTCCTCGTTGAACCAGAGTGAGTGATGGTCAGTATGAATGCCGTTGCCGGCGGCGAATGGCTGGAACGTCTTTCCGCCGTCGTGGGACTCGCGCGAGTTCGCGTTGAGGGTCACGACATGATCGGGATCGGTCGGGTCGCAGCGCACCTGGCTGTAGTACCATGCCGTGCCATTCTGCTCGTTGACCTGGCGCCATGTCGCGCCGGCGTCGTCGCTGCGGAACAACCCGTTGCCCGGCGCCTTTGCGTGCATCATCGCGTAGACGGTGGACGGACGCGATTTGCAAACACTCAAGCCGATGCGGCCAAGCTCTCCCGTTGGAAGGCCTTGCTTGAGCTGCGTCCACGTCTTCGCGCCGTCGATCGTCTTGTACACCGCGGTCTCGGAACCCGCCGGGAGAAAACCGTATTCGCGCCGCTCGCGCTCGAGCGATGCCGCGTAGAGGATGTCGGGGTTCGTCGGATCCATCGCGATCTCAGTGAAGCCGGTGTACTTGCTGATCTCTTTGGTGTTCGTCCAGGTCTTTCCGCCATCGGTGGTCTTGTAGAGCCCGCGCTCGCCGCCGGAAGTCCACAGTGGTCCCACGGCCGCGACGTACACGATGCTCGGATCGCGCGGATCGATGACGATTTTTCCAATGTGTTGCGACCTGGGCAACATCGCGCCCGACCAGGTGCGTCCGCCGTCGACGGATTTGTAGACGCCGGTGCCCCACGACGAGCTCCGCATGTTGTTTGCTTCGCCCGTGCCCACCCACACGATGTCGGGATTCGACGGGGCCACCGCGACCGCGCCGATCGATCCAGTACGCACCGAGTCGAACACCGGTGCCCACGTGATGCCGGCGTTCGTCGATCTCCACACACCGCCGGTCGCCGTGCCTGCATAGATGACGTTGCCGATGTGGCCGCGGCCCGGCTTGGAATCGGTAATTGCGAGATCGGAGATGCGTCCGCTCATCACGGCCGGCCCAATCGATCGAAAGACGAGTGCGCGCGCGAGCATTGAATCGGGCGGCAGCGACTGTGCGCCTGCGATTGTGGGCGTCGCCGCGAGCGAAACCACCGCGGCGAATAGGGCAAGTTTGCGAGGCATGGAGAGGGGAAGAGGTCCGCTTATTCTACGCCACGGAACCCCGGTTCGCTGACGGACCCGTTCCCGGCTGCGACAGCCCTTACGCTCTCCGCGATGCTTTTGGCGACAGTGCGGCGCCGTACGTCTTGTAGCCGCAGCGTCGAACCGAAATCCACCCCATCGCCAGACCCGCGACAGCGAGCAACACGTTGGTCATATCGAACGTACGATCGACAATGACAATGTGCCCGAGCTCGATCACGACCGCAATCCAAATCGCCGGCCAGAGGTGCGACAATCTGCCGGACAAGCGCAGCGGCCATACCGCGAGCAGTGCACCGAGCGGAAGGTACAGGAAAAACTGCTGTCCCACGTGAAGCGCGCTGAACACGTCGACACGCGACGCGAGTGATCCGAGCGGTACGAACGCATGGATATTCACTTCGGCGGCGATCACATGCCACCGCGTCTCAGGCAGCAGCGGACGCCAGCCCCACAGGATCAACAGTGCGAGGTACGAAAATATCACCGTGCGTGCGCGCGCGGCGCCGCGAAAGGTCTGCGTCAGCGAGGCGAGCCAGTGTTGCGCGGCCCACGCACCAAGCGCGATCGAGGCTGCGTCGGTGATCGCCGCTTCCCAGCGAATGGGCAAACCGAACGCGCCGTGCAACAGATGCACGACGAGCACAGCGACGGCAGATGCGCCTGTTACGATCATCCATTTTCGAGTGTCTGCGCCAAATCGTTCGCGAACGAGCGAGACCAACAGGAATCCGCCGGCGGCGTACAACGGAACATCCAGGAAGGGTATTTCGGTCCAGTCGAACGGCAACGACAATTGCAGCGCGAACATCAAACGCGCGAATGGTCCGCCCTCGAGGTGCTCCAATTGATCCGAGTGGAACAGTGGCGCTAACGCTTCGCACAACAATGCCGACGCGTATGGAAGCGCGATGAGGATTGTTGGAACGCCGACGTACGATTTGCCGCGCCTCGCTCGTTGGATCGCCGCGAGGAGCATCACGGTGAGGACCGCGCCGCCGAGTCCGCCGAGTGTGTTCGTCGACACATCCAGAATGCTGGCGTCGCGAACGGGCGAGAAGACCTGCAGTCCTTCGACGATCACGCTGAGCGCGAAGGACGTCACCGTGGCCAGCCGGACTTCGCGGGCCATGGTGGCGGACATCGACGTGACGATCCACACGCTCCCCAACCCGGCGAAGAGCACCGCGTTCCGAAGTCCGTCGACGGCATCTCGCCAACTGAGCGATGGGGTAATGGCCCGAGTCAGGTGCTCGGACGCCGCCGCGAGATCGGGGGAGAATTCCAAGTTCGCCAGCGTCGCCAGAAGAACCACGGCGACGTAGCCGAAACGTGCGGCGAGAAAACGTTGGCGCGGCGTCACGGTGATGCCAGGTCTCGGGTCTCAGGTCTCAGGTGTCAAATCTCAAAATGCAACGGCCGACGACCGCGTACTGAAACCTGGGACCCAACGCCTGCACGCTGGTCCTTATGGCTCCTTCGTCCAACGCGCGACGATCTTACGCGCTTCGTCGCCGGGGACCCAGATGACCACGACCTTCGCACCTGCTGCGCCCGTCTTGTGTCGAATCTTGTCCGGCGGTCGCACGTACCCGGTCATCCCCGGCTTGAGAATTTGGCTCTTTCCATTCACGACGTGTTCCAACTCGCCGGAGAGCACGTAGAACATCTCGATCGCGCCGTGTGCGTGCTCGCCGGAGTCGAGGTTCGGCGGAAAGGTCATTTCGCCAACGGTCACTTCGGGTCCGACGTTCGTGTCGTCGAGCAGCAGGCGCAGTGTGGTTCCGCCGGCAGAGCGATAGGTCGCGCCTTGCGTATCCGTCTGCGCAACAGCGGTCGCAGCGCAACACACCAACACGAGAGCGCCGATCACAATGGGGCGTGGGGTCATGGCCTGGGCTTCACTGGTGGTCGCGGACAATTTTTTGCGCTCGCACTGCACTGCGCCGGCGTGCTGACGTTCTTCGCCGGCGGCTTCCGATTGTGTTGCGCCGGCGAAATCTCATCGAAGTTCGCGAACAGTGTGCGACTTGCCGTCGCGGTGAATGTGTAGCTCGCGCTCGTCGACACCAGCACCCCGTCCTCTCTCCAGGAAACGAAAACGAATCCGGGGCTTGCCGTGGCCGTCACAGTCACCGAAGCGTTCGCTGCGAACGTGCCGCCACCTGTCACGGTGCCGCCCTCGACCGGAGCCGCTGCGACGAGGATCGTAAAGGACGGCATTTGGCTGAAGTTTGCGACCAACGTGCGGTTGCCCGCGACCACGAAGAAGTAAGTCGCGTTGGTCGCGACCACCGTGCCATTTTCCGTCCAACCGGTGAAGGTGTAGCCGGCCGCCGGCGTCGCCATCACCGTAACGCCGGCATCGACGTCAAATGTGCCGCCACCGCTCACCGTTCCGCCATCCGGCGGGTTTGCCGACACGGTGATCGTCGCACTGGTCACCGGTGTAAAGTTGGCGACCAACGTGCGGACGGCCGTTGCTGCAAAGGCGTAGTGGTCGCTCGTCGACACGACCGAACCGTTTTCGGTCCAGTTCGCAAACGTGAATCCGGCGTTCGGCGTCGCGATGACGGACACCGGCGTGTTCGCTGGATACGCGCCGCCACCGCTGACGGTTCCGCCTGCCGACGGGTTGGACGACACGGTGATCGCGAAGGTCGGCGCGGCGCTGAAGTTCGCCGTGAGCGTTCGGTTGGCCGTGGCCGAAAATTGGTACGTCGCGGCAGTCGACACGACCGCGCCGTTCTCCGTCCAATTCACAAACGAGAAGCCGTTGCTTGGCGTGGCGATCACGCTCACCGTACCACCTGCGGCGACGGATCCGCCTCCGCTCACCGTGCCGCCGGTACCGGCGATGAGCGTGATGGTGAACGTCTGTTGAATGAAGTTTGCGACGAGCGTACGGTTCGCCGACGCGTCGAATTGATAGGCCGCGCTGGTCGAAACAATTGCGCCGGCTTCGGTCCAGTTCGTAAACGCGTAGCCACTGTTCGGCGCTGCGGTCACGACCACCGCCCCGTTCAGGGCGTAGGTGCCGCCGCCGCCTACGCTGCCACCGGCGGGCGGATTCGCCGAGACGGCGATCGTGAATCCGTTCTGCGTAAAGTTTGCGACGAGCGTGCGATTTGTCGTCGCGATGAATTGGTAGTTGGCTGCGGTCGATACGATCTCGCCACCTTCGGTCCAATTCACAAACAAATAGCCGGCGCTCGGCGTTGCCGTTACCGTCGTCGGATTCCCCACGGCATAACTGCCGCCACCAACGACAGTGCCGCCGACGGTGGGATTCGCCGACAGGGCGATCGTGACCGGCGCGGCGGCGAAGTTCGCGATCACTTCGTTCGCCGCGCTCAGGCTCACCGAGCATGTTGTAGTGCCCGTACAGCCGCCGGTCCAGGCGACGAACGTGTGCCCGGACGCAGGAACAGCGGATAGGGCCACCGTTGAACCGAACGGGAAACTTGCCGTGCACGTTCCACCCGATACGCCGGCGGTCGACGTGCAATTGATGCCGGCCGGGGTCGACGTGATGACGCCATTCCCGTTGCCCGTCGTCTTAACCGTGAGCGCCACATCGGGAATCGCGACGGTAATGGTTGCGGCTCCACTATGGCCACTCGACGTCGCGGTGATGTGCGCGACGCCGATGCTCCGCGCGGTTGCCGTGACGCTCGCGCCGCTCCCTTGAATGTCGACGACCGTCGGCGCGTCCGAGGTCCACGTCACTTGCGCACTGGCAGTCGTTCCTGAAACGGTTGCGGAAAGCAATTGCGTGGCGCCCAACGAGGTCAACGTTGCACTCGTGGGACTCACGCTCACCGATGTGATCGGGTTCGTGACGCCGCCGCCGCCGTCGTCGCTGGCGCCGCAGGAGAGACCGAGGACGCATCCGGCGGCCGCGAGGAAATATCCGCCGACCCGTCGTATGTCGCGGTTCATGGCGTGCGCTGATCCTTAGCAGTGTTTTGGGTTGGCGGCAGACTGGCGCGAACAGCGCGCCAATGCCGTGTCGGGAAGGGGTCGCAGATCACCATCCATCGCGACGGCGTCATAATGCCGTGGCCCGCCTTACAGCGCCAGGCCACACGCGCTCGACCGTACCCACCGAGCAAATATCAACTCAGCAAGATTTGTCAAATCCGTCGTCATATCTTCTGTCCTCCAACAATGAGGCCGGCGGAACGTGAGCGACGCAAGCAGCCGAACGGACTATGACGACCGAATCGGCCGAGTGATCACGTATGTGTTCGACCATCTCGACGATGACTTGGATCTGAACCGGTTGGCGGACGTTGCGTGTCTGTCGCCGCACCATTGGCACCGCGTGTACACGGCCATGCGTGGCGAGACTATTGCTTCAACGGTCAAGCGCCTTCGCTTGGAGCGCGCGGCGGCGCATTTGGCGCACACGTCGCTGCCGATCGAATCAATCGCCAAGCGGTCGGGCTATCCGAACGTGCAGTCGTTCACTCGCATCTTCAAATCCGTGTACGGCTTGCCACCGGCAACATATCGAAAGCAGGGAACACACGCGCAGTTTCTGACACCAACGAACGGGAGTGCACACCTCATGTACAACGTGACCATCAAGACCTTGGCGCCAATAACGGCAGTGACGCTCGAGCACATCGGCTCATACATGGAGATCAACCGAGCGTTCGAAAAACTGTTCGGCTGGCTTGGGTCAAAGCAATTGCTCGGACCGGATGTCAGGTCAGTCGGCATCTTCTACGACGATCCTTCGGTCGTGCCGGAGGCCAAGCTCAGATCGCGCGCCGGCGCCGTGACGGACCGCGTCATCCCCATCGAAGCGCCGTTCGAGCGTACGACGATCGCCGGCGGCGACTACGCGGTGTTGCGACACAAGGGTCCGTACGCCGACATGAAGGCGGCCTACGAATGGCTCTACGGTCAGTGGTTGCCGCAGTCGGGCCGTGAGCCGGCCAAGGCGCCGGGAATCGAGGAGTATCTCAACGACCCGCAGGACACCGCGCCGACCGAGCTGCTCACCGATATCTGTTTGCCGCTGGTCTAGCTGGTGTAGCTGGTCGAGCGCGCGGCCGTTTGACTATTTGAGGTAGTAGTCGATCGTCGCTACGACGCGGACCACTTTCGCGATCTGGCTCTCCTGCGAAATGCCGGGAGCCTGATCGCGGGGCAGGATTTCGAACACGCCTTGGTTGGCCTGCCGAATTCCTCCGAGCTGGCTCCGCGAGTCGCGCGCAAACTGCTCGGCCGCCTCTCGCGCGCGCGCGGTGGCGTCCGCGATCATCGTAGGCTTTAGCGTATTCAAACCAGAGAATATGAAAGTCGGTCCGCCGCCGCCGCCGTATTCGCCGTTGCCCGACGAAATCGCGACGCCGATGGCCGCCAACTCGCTCACCTGCTGGCTCGCCGCCAACACGCGGTCCGGCTGATTCGATCGCACGAGCATCGTTTGATGAATGACGTACCGATTTGTCGGCTTGCGGTCGGACCCATACTGCTCGGCGTACGCATCGTTCACCGAAAAGTTGGTCAGCTGCACTTGGCTGGTATCGATGCCATGACGCGCGAGGAATTGTCGAACGCCGGCGATGCTCGTGGCCATCTTCGAATTTGCCGTGCTGAGATCGTTGTCGGCCCCGACGACGCGAAGTGGCCAGATGGCGAGATCGGCCTTGGCTTCGCGTTCGGCGACGCCCTTCACGGTGACGTATCGGTCCCCGGCACGTGCCCGTGCGAACCCGTTCCCGGCCAGCAGTCCGGCCAATGCGAGGCCAAGCGCAACGACAGCCGCGGGAAGTGTCAGTCGTTCGATGGCCATGGGCACAGAAGATATACGATGACCGCCGTCCCGTGAACGATGGAGCGGCAAGGAACGCGAAATAGATTACGACTTCTTCTCACGTTCCCTTTTTTTCTGACGCTTGTCATGACTACTCCACAGGATCGCCGCGCAGTTTTTCGTCGCCTTCACGAGTCCGGATGCTTCGTCATCCCCAACCCGTGGGACATCGGTAGCGCCCGCGCGCTCGCCCAACTCGGCTTTCCCGCGTTGGCGACCACGAGCTCTGGATTTGCTTGGTCGCAAGGCCGAAGCGACAACCACATCACACTCGACGACGCACTGACGCATCTGAGGACGATCAGCGACGCGGTCGCCATTCCCGTCAACGCGGATTTCGAAGGTGGGTTCGCCGTTGAGCCGGAGGGCGTGGGCGCGAATGTCACCGCCGCCGTGCGCACCGCGATCGCCGGAATTTCGATCGAAGACTCGACTGGAAATCCGGCGCAGCCGTTGTTCGACTTCGGGCTCTCCGTCGACCGAATCCGAGCAGCCCGCCACGCGATCGATGAGAGTCAAAGCGGCGTGCTTCTCACCGGCCGGTCCGAGGGCTTCATCGTCGGACGACCTGACCTCGCCGAGACGATTCGACGTCTGACCGCCTACGCCGAGGCGGGGGCGGATTGCTTGTATGCGCCGGGGCTTCGGACGATTGCCGACATCGGGGCGGTGGTGAATGCGGTGGCGCCGCGCCCGGTGAACGCCTTGGTGGGCGCCAACTTTACCACGGTGGGCGACCTTGCTGTCGTGGGAGTTCGCCGTATCAGCGTGGGTGGAGCGTTGGCGCGGACTGCGTGGACAGGGTTCCTCAAGGCCGCCAAGGAAATCGCCGAGAAGGGGACGTTCGGTGGATTCGACGGCACGGTGCCGTTCTCGGAGATCGACGGCATGTTCGGCTGAAAAGGGTGACCGAAGAGCCGCCAAGGCCGGGTGGAGTCGGCCGCGATGGGTTGGAGAATCTTTTCTCGACGAAATGACGAACGTCCAGGCGGCGTCCGTCTATTCCTGTATAGGCGCCCGCAGGATAGGCGCGCGCACGATTTTGGTCACGATCTGTGGCCACGAGGGGTTCGTAAGGGGTAGAACCCGTTAGGCTTAGCTGGGACGGGAATTTTATGGCTGAGTCCGTAATAGGATCGCAGACTTACCGGGCCCGTTTCTTGTCGTCGAAGCCATCCGAAGCCCGATGGTATCGTTGGACTCAACGATGGGGTGGACGTCGGCGTCGCCGATGTGTATCACTATTAACCGTCTTCCTGCAATCCAAAGCCGGAATTTATCTGTTGCTTGAAGCAGTGGTGTTCGTGGCGCTTCCGCGTTTGACGGACGGAGTTGTTGTCGCAATGTTGCTCATCGCGGCGGCGGCTGCGGCCGGCGTGGTCATCGTTCGTTGGTGGTCCGACCGGCGCATGTCGACTCGGCCGTTGCCGCCGCTCGTGTTCCCGTTTACACCGACTCCGCCTCGTGGCGTAGGGGAGCGGGTTCCGCCCACAACGGCCACGACGGCTCCAACGGCAGCGACGGCAGCGACGGCAGCCACAAGCACGCCGGCGGCGCCGCGGCCCATCCAGCGCGTTGAACACACGGCGCGTCCCGACGCACCCGCCTTGGCTGATGTACAACTTCGCGTCGAGCGGCCAGTTCGCGTGGAGACACCGGTGCGACCCAATGGGCCGGACCGGGTAAAGAGAACGGTTCGCGACCTTGATCTCGTTCCCATTGAGTACCTCGCGCCGGACGATGAACGGCGAGTCCTCGATGACCGAGACGAGCATCGGCCGGCGCCTGATGAAACGGTCCGTTTCAGGCGCCCGGTCGAAGAGCCAGTACAACTTCTTCCCGGGCGCCTCGAGGTGCTCGCGGGAGAGTCGCAGCACCATGAGATCCGGTTTGTACGAATTCCAGGCGAGCCAATGCAGCTGATTGTCGGGCGGGATGCGGGTCCTTCAGCTCAATACGTCGCGCTCAAGTCGAGCACGGTGAGCCGCAGGCACGCACGTTTCGCCTTTGCGAACGGTCAATGGGCTGTGAAGAATTTGTCGCAGACGAACCCCGTAGTCGTGAACGACGAGCAGCTCTCGCATACCGACGACGAGCGAGCGTTAGTTGACGGCGATCGATTGGAGTTGGGCGAAGTTGTGCTCCGCTTCCGCGCACATTGATGAGCTCCGAAAGCCCTCCTCCCGTCCATCCTGCGCTCGACGCGGACTACGAAATCGTTCGCGAGATCGGTCGCGGAGGAACGGCGCTCGTGTATCTCGCGCGGGAACGCGCCACGGGTACGGAGGTGGCGATCAAGGTCATTCGAGCCAAGTACATCGAAGACGACGAAGCGACTGCGCGCTTCGCTCGTGAGGCGCGCTTTGTCGCAGAAGTCGACCATCCGAACATTGTCCCAATCCGTACGGTCGTCGACTTGGGAAATTCGGGGATCGCGTTGGTCATGGCGCATGTGGCCGGCCGAACGCTCAAGCAGGTAATTCGCGAAGAGCATCCTGTCTCCACGGAGCGTACCGAACGAATGCTCCGCGACGTCGCCAGTGGACTCGGCGCGGCACATGCGCGCGGCATCGTACATCGCGACGTCAAACCCGAGAACATCTTCATCGACGCCGACGGGCGCGCGCTGTTGGCTGACTTTGGTCTCGCGCGCTCGATGACCACGGACACGCAGCTCACCATGGCAGGCGTCGCGATCGGAACGCCGGCGTACATGGCGCCGGAGCAGATCGACGGCGGCCAGCTCGACGCGCGCGGCGACATCTATAGTCTTGGTCTCGTCGCCTGGGAAATGCTCACGGGCAAGCGCCCATGGGAAGGCGAGAGTTTGTACGCCGTTCTGTACCATCAGAAGTACGAGCAGCTTCCGGATGTTCGCGACATGCGATCCGACGTCCCGGATTTTCTCGCCGATGCGATCTCCGGATCGATCGAGAAAGACCGCGACACGCGCTGGCAGAATGTGGGTGAGTTGATCGCGGTGCTCGACGGTCGGGTGTCGGTTCGGAACTCTGCGCCGCGCTCGCCGATCAGCAACGACACAACGCGATTCGAACGTCCGCTCACGCCCGGCGCTCCGCCTCGGCCGATCACGCCGCCCGTCGCCGCGGTAGCGTTGGTCGCCTCGGTTCCAAGTGACGGATCTAGCATCGGCACTGATGCGCGAGATCGGTCCGAGCAAGAACGCGGCGAAGCGCTCGCGTCTGTCTTCGCTGATCTCAAGGCCGCGGAAGCAGCGGCCGCGAAGGCGCCTCGCCGCCGCCTCTTCATTGCCGCTGGCGGAATCGTTGCTGTCGCAGTCACCGTGCTCGTTGCGACCAAGCTCCAAGGCCGATCGAACGACCGGCTGCTGCGCCCGCCCGAGGCGACGTTCTCTGGAGCTGTGGCCGGTGAGATTGGACGTCCGGCGTCTGGTGCAGCCGGCGGAGCGCGACCCGATTCGTTCGCCAGGACGCGGACGGATACGATTCGTGCGACAGCGGCCGGTACCGCGAAGTCGCCGAATGCTCCGTCAGGACGCGACGCAGCGGTTGGCATTTCCTTGCCGACGTCTCCGGTCAACACCGTCGTACCGCCGCGAATTCCCGCGCGGCCACCACAATCGCCGACGGCGGCGGCCGAGTCGGCGAGCGCACTTGCTCTCAGGTCGGGGCGGACGACAGCCGCCAACAACTCCGCTGGCGCGCCGATCGTTTCAGTACCGACGCCTCCGGCTCCAACTCCGACCGCGGCTCCGGTGGCGCCGCCGCCGTTGGACGCGTCGCGCGCAAGCATCGGAGCGGGAGGAATGCACAGCTGTCTCGTTTCCACCGACGGTCGCGCATTTTGTTGGGGAGGAAACTCGCACGGTCAGCTTGGAAATGGTGCGACGGCACGGGCAGGAACGCCGGCGGTGATCGGCGGTGACCTGCGCTTCAGCATGGTCGCGGCGGGCTTGTCACACAGCTGTGCGATTGCGCGCGGCGGTGCGGCGCTGTGTTGGGGAGAGAACGACCACGGACAGCTGGGCGACCGATCGAGCGTTGCGCGTGGTGTACCGGCGCGCGTGGCTGACGGGCATTCATTTCGCGCAATTGTTGCGGGTGCCTCACACAGTTGTGGCCTCGACGCGACGGGTATCGCTTGGTGTTGGGGTGCCAACGGGCACGGCCAACTCGGTGACAGCACGTCGCGCGACAGCAATATTCCCGTCAGAGTGGGCGGCGGGCGACAGTTCGTGAGCATTGCGGCAGGGTGGAACTTCACCTGCGCAATCGACGGGGATGCGCATGCGTTCTGTTGGGGTGACGATAGCGCGGGAGAGTTGGGAGACGAGGCGACAGACACCGAACGTCGCCTCCCGACACCAGTTAGCGGTGGCCGCACGTTCATGTCCATCGCAGCCGGGAACGCACACGCCTGCGGTGTGACCACGCAAGGCGAAGCATATTGCTGGGGGCGGAATTCCAGCGGTCAGCTTGGCGATGCAACGACGACCGACCGACCCGCGCCCGTACGCGTGAAGACGGCGGAGCATTTCTCATCGATCACGGCAGGAGCTGTGCATACGTGCGCAGTCACCGCGGACGGCGACAGCTATTGTTGGGGGCGGAACACCTACGGCCAACTCGGCGACGGTGGAACGGCCGATCAAAATCAGCCTGTCCGCGTCACCGGCGCGCACGCGTTTTCGTCAGTACGCGCCTTCGGGTCACATACTTGCGGCATAACCGCCTCCGGCGAAGCATTCTGCTGGGGCTACAACTTGGATGGCGAGCTTGGGGATGGGACGCGCACGCATCGCACACGACCCGTGTACATCGAGCCGCCGAGTGGCAGATGAACGACAATAGCGGAGATGGAAAGATGCGGACGATCCTCGTTCGTTCTTCGGCGGTTCGTCGTCGGCTGATGTGGGCCGTGGCCACGGTTGTGTGGGCGTGCGGCAGCGCCACCGACGTCAACCAAGTCGGCCCGGATTCTGTCGCGACGATCGACGTGACTCCGAAGACGGCGACGGTGGCGATTAGCGCGTCGGTTCCGCTGCAGGCCGATGTCAAGGACGCGTCGGGCAACACGGTTCCCGGCGTGTCCGTGCAATGGAGCGTCCAGGATTCCAAGATCGCGAGCGTCTCCGCGACGGGCGTCGTGACCGGTGTCGCGGTCGGATCGACACAAGTGGCTGCGAATGCGAACGGCAAGTCGGGCATCGCGATCATCACGGTGCAAAAGACGCCGGTTGCGAGCGTTGTGCTTCTTCCGGATAAGATCGACGTCGTCGCGGGATCGAAGACGCCGCTCAATGGAGTCGCGTACGACGCGGCGCAGAATGCGTTGCCTGATCGCGTGATCACGTGGACGACCAGCAACGCCGCCGTCGCCACCGTGGACGCGACCGGAATGGTGACTGCGGTCGCCGCCGGTACGGCGACGATCACTGGAACGTCCGAAGGAAAGAGCGACGCGACCGCAGTGACGGTGACACAGGCCGCGGTCGCCACCGTTGCCGTTCTTCCAAGTCCGCTCTCGATGTCGGCGGGGCAGACGTCGCAAATGACGGCTGTGGCGCGAGACGCCGGCGGGACCACGTTGACTGGCCGCCCAGTGACGTGGTCCACGTCGGACATTGCGATCGCTACGATATCGAACCAGGGCGTGGTGACCGCGGTGACTGCGGGCACAGCGACGGTCACGGCGACGATTGAAGGAAAGAAAGGAACGTCGGCGGTCACGATCTCCAACTTTGCGGTTGCGAGTGTGACGGTCCAGCCGCAGCCGATTTCGGTCGTTCAACGCGCGAATCTGCAGATGACGGCCATCGTGAAGGATGTCACGGGCGCCGTGACGACCGGTCGCGTGGTGACATGGAGCTCGAGCCAAGACACGATTGCCACCGTGTCGTCGACCGGAGTCGTGACCGGATTGACGCCAGGCGTCGTGACGATCACTGCGACGAGTGAGGGGCAGAGCGGCACCGGTACGGTGACGGTCACGCCGCCTCCGATCGGATCCGTGACGGTAACGCCGCCGACCGTGAGCGTGACCGCTGGTCAAACGGCGCCGCTGACTGTCGTCGTGAAGGATGTTGCCGGCGTGGTGCTCACCGGGCGAACGGTCGCGTGGACGTCGAGCAATACCGCCGTCGCGACGGTGGCATCGACTGGTGTCGTCACGGCGATCGTTCCGGGAACGACGACCATCACCGCGACAAGTGAGGGGAAGGCCGGGACGTCCACCGTTACGGTGCAGGCAGTGGCGGTTGGGTCAGTGGCAGTCGCACCGCCCACACCGTCGATCGTCGCCGGTCTGACGGCAACGCTCACGGCGACCGTGAAAGATGCCAACGGCGCCGTGGTGACTGATCGCTTGGTCACGTGGACGTCGAGCGCGGAGAAAACCGCGACGGTGTCGTCGGCCGGCATCGTCACGGGCGTTGCGACGGGAACGGCGACGATCACGGCCACGAGCGAAGGCAAGACCGGAACGGCAACAGCCACGGTGACACCAGTTCCGGTGGGTTCGGTGGCGATTGCGCCGCCCACGGCGAGCGTCGTCGCGAGTCAGACGACGACGTTGACCGCGACCGTCAAGGATGCGAATGGCGTCGTGGTGACGGACCGCGTTGTGACGTGGAGCTCGGGCACGACCACTGTTGCTACCGTGTCGTCGTCTGGTGTCGTGACGGGCATCGCGCCTGGAACAGCAACGATCACCGCGACGAGCGAAGGCAAGAGCGGCACGTCGACAGTGACGGTGACGGCGGTTTCCGTCGGCTCTGTGACGGTTGCGCCGCCGACGGCGAATGTCATTCTTGGTCAGACGGTGCCACTCACCGCGACAGTGAACGACGCGAACGGAACCGTGGTGACTGATCGCCTCGTGACGTGGGGTTCGAGTGCGACGGCGGTTGGAACCGTGTCGGCGACCGGCGTGGTGACCGGCGTGACCCTTGGAACGACGACGATCACGGCAACGAGTGAAGGGAAGAACGGCACTGCGGCGATCACGGTCGTTCCGGTGCCGACCGTTCCCGTCGCGAGTGTGAGTATCGCTCCACCGTCTGCGAATCTTGTAGTCGGTGCGACGGCGCCGCTCACAGCGACGACGAAGGATGGAGGAGGGACCGTGCTCACGGGACGAACAGTGACATGGGGTTCGAGCAATAACGCGGTCGCCACTGTTTCGGCGGCCGGTGTCGTAACGGGGATTGCGGCCGGCAGCGCGAACATTACGGCAACGAGCGAGGGGATTAATTCGCCGGCCGTAGTGATCACGGTGACGGCTGTGCCCGTAAACACGGTGACGGTGGCGCCCACCGCGGCGAGCGTGGCGGTTGGAGCCACGACGCCACTGACGGCCACGACGAAAGACGCTGCGGGCAACACGCTGACGGGCCGCGTGGTGACCTGGGGGTCGAGCAACACGGCCGTTGCGACGGTTTCGGCGACCGGAGTCGTCACAGGAGTCGCGGCTGGTACGGCGAACAT
>Ga0193753_10000042_pt1 | contig 121585 bp, 90 predicted proteins | sample H1c2metaG_FD_144925 | JGI IMG/M metagenome (GOLD analysis project Ga0193753, IMG submission 144925) | Soil microbial communities from a riparian zone of the East river system, Colorado, United States - H1c2 | ecosystem: Environmental > Terrestrial > Soil > Riparian zone | place: USA: East...
CACCACCGCGACCGCCGCGACCACCACCCGCGGCCGCCGAATCCACCGGTGCCACGATGGGATCGCCGCGCATATCCCAGCACATCGTTTGAATGCCAGCCTGGTTCTTCGCCGACGGCACGTTGACTTCGCGAACTGTTTTTCCGGCGGCGTCGGCCACACGAAGCTTGAGGTCAGTGACCGGAGTCTTGAGGAAATACTGAACGACCGCTTCGTTCGGCGGATTCTCGCCAATGAAATATTGGTGGCCCCAGAACTCGTCGTTGCGATCGTCTTTGGTCTTCCATTCCAGCGCGGTCGGCACGGTGAACAGCTTGGCGTTCGCCGTTTGTGCCACCGTGTATTCCTGGATCGGTTCGAGGTGATCGAGGACCCACAGCGCACGGCCATGCGTCGCGACGAGCATCGCGTTGTCGCGTGGGTGCAGCGTGATCTCGTCGACGCGCACGGTTGGGAAGTTGGCTTTGAGACGCTGCCAACTCTTGCCACGGTCGAGCGACAGGAAGATTCCTGTTTCGGTGCCGAGGTAGAGGACGTCGCGGTTGCGTTGGTCTTCGGTGAGCGTGCGGGCCGTCTCACCCGCAAGGTTGTTGACGATCGAGTGGAATGTCGCACCGAAATCCGTGCTCATCCAAATGTGCGGCGTGTAGTCGTTGAGGCGATGGTTGTCGACGGTGACGTAGACAGTGCCTGCGTCGTATGCCGACGGCACCACGCGACTCACCCAGCCTCCCGCAGGAAAGTCAGGCATGTTCTTCGTGATGTTCTGCCACGTCTTGCCGCCGTCGCGCGACACGTGCACGAGCCCATCGTCGCTGCCGGTGTAAAACACGCCCGGTTGCTTCGGCGACTCGGCCAACGTCACGATGGCCGGATACTGCGAGACGCCGTCGTCGCGCGACACGCGGATGTCCGACCCCTTGAGACCCATCGTGACAACGGTATCTCGGCTCAGATTCGTCGTGAGGTCCGGGCTGATGACCGTCCACGAGTCGCCGCGATCGTGCGACACGAACACCCGATTGGCCGCAACGATGAGCATTCCTGGATCGTTGGGCGAAATCATCATCGGCGTGTCCCATTCCCAGCGGAACGTCTCGCCCACCTTGGGCGCCGGCTGCACGTTCTGCGCGTTCGGGCGGATGTTCTTGGATTCGCCGGTAATCTTGTTGCGACGCGCGATGTTTCCGTCTTGCGTTTCGCTGTAGATCCAGCGCGAGTCTTTCCGGTCGGGGATGGCGACGAATCCGTCGCCGCCCTGAATCTGAAACCATTCGTGATTCAGAATACCATTACTCTGACGTGATGCGCTTGGTCCGCACCAATCGTAGTTGTCCTGCATGCCGCCGCAGATGTTGAACGGATAGGCCATGTCGTAGTTGACGTGATAGAACAACCCGACCGGCAGGTTCGCGTAGAAATTCCAGGTCTTCGCGCCGTCGTACGACGTGCTCAAGCCGCCGTCGTCGCCGATGATCATGTGGTCGGAGTTGTTCGGATCGATCCAGATCGCGTGGACGTCGTCATGCGCGACGAGCGACGCTTGGCCTTCGGTGGTTTTGCCGCCGTCGGCGGTGAGAGACATCTTCACGCCGGCCTGAAAAACACGATCCGGATTGTTCGGATCGATGCGTACTTGGCTGAAGTACAAGGGACGCGGGTTCGTGGTGCTCGCCTTCTTCCACGTTTGTCCGCCGTCGTCCGAGCGATACAAACCGGTTTCTCCGACGGCGGCGCCACGCCCACCACCCTGCGCCGCGCTGTCGGCGCCTTCGCCACCGCCGCCGCCACGTCCCCCGCGACCTCCACCAACCGGACCGGCTGCTTCGATCGACGCGTATACGATGTTTCCATTTTTCTTATATGCGTCGAGACCAATGCGGCCCAGCGGCCCCGCCGGAATACCGGCGGTCAATCTCGTCCAGGTGTCGCCACCGTCGATCGATTTCCAAATTCCGCTGCCGGGACCACCACCGTTCACGCAGCACGCCGTTCTGCGCCGCTGATAGGTGGACGCGTAGAGCGTCTTCGGCTCCGTGGGCGAGAAGATCAGATCGTTCGCGCCTGTTTCGTCATCGACGAACAGCACGCGCTTCCAATTCTTGCCGCCGTCGATCGTCTTGTAGACGCCGCGATCGCCGCCCGACCCAAACAACGGTCCGGTCGCCGCGACGAGAACGACATCGTTGTTGCCGGGATCGATTGCAATTCTATTAATGTGCTTTGAATCGCGGAGTCCCACATTCTCGAACGTCTTCCCGCCATCGGTCGACTTCCACACGCCGTCACCCCACGACGTGCTCTGTCGATTGTTCGATTCGCCCGTGCCGACCCATATGACATCCGGGTTCGACTGCGAGACGGTGACGTCGCCGATCGAAAGCAAGCCACGGTCCTGTAGCAACGGCGTAAACAGCGCGCCGTTGCTCGTCGTCTTCCACACGCCGCCGTGCGCCGTGCCAACATACCAGATCGCGGGATTCTTCTCGTACACCGCGAGGTCGGCGATGCGGCCGGACATGATCGCCGGCCCGATCGAGCGAAAGTGCAGCTTGTCGAATTGCTGCGCGACAGGAACCGCCGATTGCGCAAACAGCGGTTGGGCGGTGGCGAGAACAGCGGCGCTCGAGAGAGCGAGACGGCGCGCGTGACGAATCATTGTGCCTCCGAAGGGCAACACGAGGACATCGAACACCGTGATTCTAACTTCCAGTGCCGAGCCCGGCGAGTCAGACCGGATCTCTTAACGTGGAATCCGTTCCGCGACTCATGATCAGCGAATAACTTGACGTCGTGGAACTTCATTCTTCGCGATGCACTGTGCGCAGCTATCGGCCCGACGACGCCGCCAGCCTGGCGCGTCACGGCACGAATCGAAAAGTTTGGCAAAACCTCCGCGATCGTTTTCCGCATCCCTTCACCGAGGCGAACGGCGCGGAATACATCGCCCGCGTGCTTCAGAATCCAGATCACACCAGCTTCGCCATCGACGTGGGCGGCTCGGCGATCGGCGGCATCGCCCTTCACATCGGCACCGACATCGAGCGACTCGGAGCCGAGATCGGCTACTGGATCGGCGAGGAATATTGGAGGCGCGGAATCATCACCGACGCCATACAGCTCGTGACGACGTACGCCTTCACCGAGCTCGGCCTGGTGCGCGTATTTGCCGTTCCGTTCTCGCACAACGCCGCGTCATGCCGCGCGCTGGAAAAGGCAGGTTACACGCTCGAGGGGACGCTTCGAAGCAGCGCGATCAAGGACGGCCGCGTGCAAGATCAGTTTATGTACGCCGTGGTGCGCGCGTCGCTCGTCTGACGCGCGCGTTTGCGTGCGTCGTTACGGCTTCCAGACGTCGACCATGTCCGTTTGGGCCAGCCCCTGCTTCGGACCGCCGCCAATCACATAGATCTTCCCCTCGGCCGCCACCGCCGCGAGGCCATGACGCGCGACGGGCATCGCCGATTCCACGCTCCACGCATTTCTCGCGGGATCGAAGACTTCATGGTTGGAAAACACGCCGTCCGTTCGCTCGCCGCCGAAAGTGTGGATCCGTCCGTCGAGAACAGCCGACGCCAGTCCACCACGTTTGCTCGGCATGGGAGCGCGCGTTGTCCAACGATCGCTCGACAGATCGTACGCTTCGACGACATCGTAGTTGCTTGCCGGGCTGATCGGACGACCACCAATCGCGTAGAGAATTCCGCCGACAACCTGCGCCTCGAGATGGTCGCGCTTGGTTGGGATGGGTGCGCGATTCGTCCACGCATTCGTGCGTGGATCGTAGACGATGGTCGTGTCGAACAGCGTGCGTCCCGCGCCGTATCCGCCGACAATGATGATCTTGCCGGCGACGACGCCAACGCCCGTCGCGCCGCGCGGCGTTGGCAGCGCCGCGCGCTCTTCCCATTTATTCTTGTCGGTGCGGTAGATCCAGAGATTTGCCTTCGGCGTGAATTTCAACTCGTCGAATCCGCCGATGGCGTACAGTGTATCGTTCAGGACGGCGAGCGGCATGTGGTGGCGCGGCTCGGGGAGATCGGCAATCCGCTCCCAACTGTTGCGACGGAGATCGTATCGATATGCGACCTTTGTCGTTTGGCCCGTCGAGTCGATCCCACCGGCAATGTAGATTTTGCCGCCGTAGAGAATTCCGTGATGCTCCTGGAGTCGCTCGGGGATCGGAGCAACTGTCGACCACGATCCGGTGGCCGAGGATTGGAGAAGAACGAGCACTGCCAACGCGATCAAGCGCACGGTACGACTCCGCGAGGGGTGGAAGGTGGGAAGGTCAACAATCTATGCGTCGAGACTACAGGTGTCTGTTCGTTCCCACGTGCGGTCGGTTCTGATGAAGGCCTGTTCAACGAATGCGTGCGCGGTCTGGCTTGCCGCCGTCGCTCTTGGGAGCGCGGCTTGCTCGAAGGAAACACATCGCGACACGACGCCAACCGACTCGGCCATCGCGCCGAGTGAGAGGTCCCCGACGCCCGAGGGCGTGAGCGCGGGCGTTGGCACTTACATCGGTTTGCGACACGACCCGCTGCCCGACGGCGTGCAACCGGAAGGCGGCGCGGTGTTGACGGGGGCGCTGTCGAACTATGCGTTCACGCATGTGCACACGCCGCGCGGCGACATGATCTGGCTCGACAGCATCGCCGATGGTCGAGGTGCGAAGAACAAGACCGTGCGGGCCGCGCTCACGATTCCGCTCCTCTCGAATGACGAGCGATTGTTCATGGCATCGTGCGACGTCAACGCGCGTCTGGACGCACGCGTGGTCGCCATCGTGGTGAACGAACCGGGCGCGACCAAGTTCACCAAGATTCGCCAAGCATGGCGCGTCAACGAACGGGCGGGACGTTTCGATGTGATTCCGGTCGCTGGGATCAGCTGCGAAGATCCGGGCGACGATCGATAGATTCATCAAACGGCCGAAAAAGCCATTGACAGTTCGCTGACTGTCATACTATGTTGGTCGACCTGGGAGTCGCGTCCCGATGTTATCGCCGTTTCCGTTGCCCTCGGCAACAAAAAACGACACCTCGATGCTTCACCGCCTCGAGAAACCATCGGCCACGCGACTTTTTTGTTGTCCGGCATCTCCGTCTTTCTCTGTAACTCGCACACGCCGCTGATGATCATATACGCGTTCATTCAACTCGATCGCACGCAACAGCCAGGGTTCGCCCTGGTTGGCTCGCGTTGGCGCGCGCAGTTCGGCCGCCTCGCGACCGCGGCGGACGCGTCGTCCAGGGCAAGCGACCGAGTTCCGCGGTCGTACAGATCAATCGGTGCAGCGACTGCAACCGGAGAACACGCTCACTAACGAGCGCCCATCCGATTCAGTCGAGGGAGCGAGACCAACGCCCCACCTGCGCCAAGCGCCAGGTGGGGCGTTTTGCATGCGCGCCTCATTCACGTTCAATCCGAGCTCGACCAAGGAACCAAGGAGGTATAGACAATTCTCACCATTCACGAACCACATCGACCTGCTGTCCGGCCCCGGCGCATGATCCTCGAGTAGACGGAACGCGACTCCCCTACTCGGCAAGGCGTCCTCTGCGCCGCCGGCCGGCGGCAACCGTGTTCACCGTGTTCACCGTGTTCACTGTTCGAGTCTTTCGGCGCGTCAGGGCGTTCGCCGCGTGCCGCCGGGAGCTGTAGCTCAATCACGACCGATACAACAGAGCGCGACGTTGCCGCACGATCACCCCATGGGCCGAAAGCCGGGGCCGCGCGGAGCACGACGTCGAGATGCGGGGCAATCCCGCCGGACCCGGTACCCTCTACCCCTTACCATCTCGTTTCATCGCCTATGAGGATTTTCTTATGTCTGCTGTCAGCGCCACCAAAATTCGCGAGCTCCGGCGCCGAACCGATGCCCCGATGCTCCAGTGCAAGACCATCCTCTACGCCACGCAAGGCGACGTCGAGCAAGCGGTCGAGCAGCTCAGAAAACAAGGAATCACCAAGGCGGAAACGCGCATCGGGCGGCGCACCACCGAAGGCGTGATGGCCAGCTACGTCCATCATACCGGCAAACTCGGCGTGCTCATCGAGGTGAACTGCGAGACCGACTTCGTTGCGCGCACCGACGAATTCGTCATCCTCGCACGCCAGCTCGCGGAACACGTTGCGGCCGCCGCGCCAATCGCCGTGAACCGCGAAGCAATGCCGTTCGATGTCGTCGAGCTTCGGCGACGCACGTTCGAGCGACAGGTCCGCGCGAGCGGAAAGCCCGAGCATCTCGTCGATCGGATCATCGACGGCAAGATGGAAGCGTATTTCGGCGACGTCGTGCTCATGGATCAAACGTGGGTGCGCGAGCCGAAGGTCAAAATTTCGGACCTGGTTGGAAACGCCTCGGCGAAAACCGGAGAGCACATTCAAGTTCGTCGGTTCTCCCGCTTCCATATGGGACTCGCGTGAGTGAGTGGAACCGGGCGCGGCCGCTGGCCGTCCCGGTTGCCACGGCTTCGTCACAGTAGCATTGCGGAACGCACGCGCCCGCCGACATATTCGCGCGGTCAGCTCTTTCCTTCCGCGCGACACGTGGGGTTCAACCGTGCGCACCTCCCTTCGGCAGATCAACGCCGCAGTCAAGACGTCACCTTCGTGGCCGCCGACTCGACAACTGTCGGACGAGGAGCTGCTTGCCCATCTGCGCCGCGACGATACCGTCGCGCTCGAGGCCGCGCTCGGAAAGTATTGGGTGCTCGTCGTCGACTACGTCGCGCGCATCACGAGCTCGCGTGACACTGCAGAAGACATTGCGCAACGCGCCTTCTGCCAACTGTGGGACCGGCGCGCGCATTGGCGCCCCGACGGCTCGCTCCGCGCGCTGCTGTGCCGAATCGCGCGCAACTACGCGGTGAGCGAGCATCGCCGCGAGTCTGCCGACGAACGCAGCGCCGCAACCTTCGTCGAGCTCAACGCACCTGTCGCGCCCGTCAACGACAAAATCGAAACGGAGCAGCTTCGAACGGCGTTGGACCGCGAGATATCACTGCTTCCTGAACGGCGTCGAGAGATCCTCGTGCTTCGTTGCGTGCACGATCTCTCGTACAAAGAAATCGCCGAGGTGATGAACATCGCCGAGCAGACGGTGGCGAATCAGTTGAGCAAAGCGCTGTCGACGTTACGGGAATCGCTCGGCGCGAAGCTCGACTAAGGCCACTGCGTTTCCGTCAGGTGATTCGCGCACCTTCGACCATCTCGTCATGCGGAGTCACGCTCCAACCGGTTGAGCACGAATCGGACGCCGAATGCGAACGAATCGAATCATCGGAGCCCGCCCGCTCGCACCGGCGCTCCCACAGCCTTCAATAGACGTGACCCTTCAATAGACGTGACCCTTCCATCGACGACGAGCATCAGATGCGTTCGCCGATTCGATCCGTCTCCATTGGCAGTTCCATTCGTGCCCAACGGGTTGAACCGCGACTCGGCGCGGCCCTGACGGAGATGCCGTTCGCGTTCTTATCATTCGCCACGCAGAGCGATCACCGCGTCGACACGGGTAGCGCGACGAGCCGGCACGAGGGGTCGCAGCGAAGGCGATGCCGATCATGAGCAGGCAAGAACCCCCGAAGACCCAAGGGTTCGTGACGCTCGTCCCCAACATGAATGATCTCAGCACCCGCGTGAGTGCAAACGCAGCAATGATCCCGACGGACACGCCGCCGACCGCCTGCAGCAGGCTGTGTCGCGCCACCAAGCTGATGACGCTCCATCGCTCCGCCCCCAACGCTATGCGAATGCCGATCTCGCGCGTCCGCCGCGTAACCGCGTGCGCGACGCTGCCGTAAATCCCCATCGCGGCGAGTAGCAGTCCGAAGACGGCAAAGAGATCGAGCGCGAGCGCATTCAACCGGCGAACGAGCAGCCTGCCGCTCAGTGCCTGCTCTTCGGAGCGAAACGAATTGACCGGACGACCGGTTTCTTGTCGAATGATCGACTGCGCGGCCGAGAGGGCGTCGGACCCGTTGTCTGACACTCGCACGTAGAGCGCGGCGGCGGTGTGATAGATCTTTGCTTGTTCGAAGGGCCGATACACCATGGGCCAGTGGCGTTGAAAGAGCTCACCTCGCTCCGCATCGTCGCCAACTCCGATCACCGTGAGCAGTTCGCCTATCGACCCGCTGTCTGCAGCGACAATCCTGCGACCGATCGGATCCTGACCCGGCCAGAACGTTTCAGCAGCCATCTTGTTGACGATCGCCACGAGCGGCGCCCCTCGTCCGTCGGCAGCGGTGAACGGGCGACCGAACAACAAGCGCGTTCCGAAGGTCGAGAAATAGTTCGGATCAACCGCCTTGAAGAACGGCGTGACGGAACCACTCGAAGCCGCGCCTTCCGGACGCACGATCTGCGGATGAATGGCGGACGCGTGCTCGAGACTCGCCGACAGCACGCCGGGTATCGCAGCAATGCGCCGCCGAGCCGCGTTGGGAATCGCTGACCACGCGACGGGATCGGCCCTCTGTTCTCGCGTGCCGGACATCGATGTGCGATACAAGCCATGCGGATCGTATCCGAGATCGAGGTAGCGCAGCTCAAGAAAATCACGGCTGAGAAGTCCGGCCGCGGTCAACAGCACGAGCGCGACAGCGATTTGCAACGTGATTAGCGTGTTCGATGTTCGTGGGGTGTGCCGGCCCATGTCCGCTGTTCCCCGCCGCAGCGGACTGCTCGGGTCCATCGACGCTGCGCGCAGCGCTGGGGCTACCGCGGCGCCCACTCCAACGATCATCGACACGCTTGCGGCGAACGCCAACATGCGATGATCAACGCCGAGCGCGAGACCGGACGACTCGATCGAAAACCATCGCGGCACGAATCGCTCAGCCCAAAGGCTCAGGAGAACACCGAAGATTCCGCCGCCGAGTCCGACGCAACTCCCTTCAACGAGTAGCTGGCGAATGAGTCGACCGCGACTGGCGCCGAGGGCAGTTCGCATCGCGAATTCCTGCTGACGGGCGGCCGCGCGACCGAGCAGAAGTCCGGCGACATTGAGGACCGCGATGAAAAGAACGAGCGTGGTGATGACGAACAACACAAACCGACCTTTGGCCGCGGCCATCGCGAGCAGATTGCGAAGGGGTTCGGCGCGCGCTCCCCAACCCCGGTATGCCGTCGGGTATGTCAACGCGAGCCGCGCGGAGAGCGTCGCCAATTCAGCATTCGCTGACGCGAGCGTGTGCGTGCTACGCAGCCGTCCGACCATCATCAGGTCGCGGCTGGTCCGCGACGCGTTGGCGTCGACTCTCAGAGGAACCCAGAGCTGCGCATCAATCTTGAAATGAAAATCTTCCGGCAGCACGCCGATGATCCTGACCGGACGAGGCGCCGCTGAAGCGCCCGAGCCGTCGCGAGACGGAAGTTGGCGCCCAACGACACCCGGGTCCGCACCGAAGCGTGCATTCCAGAACTCATATGACAACAACGCGACCGGCTCCGCACCAGACAGCGTGTCACCAGACGTGAATTCGCGGCCAAGCAGCGGTTTGACGCCAAGAAGGTCGAGAAATCCTGGCGTCGCTTGGCCGGCGCTCAGTGACTCGCTCAGGTCATCGTGTTCCCACGCGACTTCGTCTCGTTCTATGACCGCGAGGGCCTCAAACGAATGCGCTCGAGCGGCCCAGTCGGCAGCGGTCGAAGGCGCGGTTAGAAAAGCGCAACGCGAACACATCTCGTGATCGCGCGGCGTGACTTCGGCGAGCCAAACGAGGCGATCGGCGTCCCGAAAAGGCAGTGGGCGAAAGTCGACGGCGTCGATGACGCCGAACATAGTGGAGGTTGCTCCAATTCCAGCGCCGAGCGACAGGACGGCGATGGTGGTGAACCCGGGATTCCTTCGCAACGTGCGCAGCGCGAAACCCAGGTCCTGTCGCAGCGAATCAAGCCACGATGTTCCCCACGATGCACGCGCGGTTTCTTTTGCCGCGGTGACGTTGCCGAACTCGATCCGCGCGCGGCGCAACGCTTCGTCGCGCGGCATTCCCTGTCGAACGAGGTCCTCAGTGCGCAAGTCGAGATGGAGCGCGAACTCGTCATCCATCGCGCGGTCGAGTGCGTGGCGATGGATCACGGAAGCAACGAGTGACCGTAGCCGGGGGAATACGCCGGAGAGCATCATCAGGCTTCCGACGGGCGGGCGCGCAGCACCGCCCCCATGGCGCGAACGGAGCTTGTCCACGCGTCGGTCTCTTGGCGCAGACGGCGACGGCCGGCCGCAGTCAGACGGTAAAACTTCGCTCGGCGCCCGTTCTCCGACGTGCCCCACTCGGTCTCGAGAAGCCCCTGATGTTCGAGCCGGTAGAGCGCGGGGTAAAGCGCGCCTTGCTCGATCTGCAAGGCGCCGTTGGAGATCTGCTCGATGCGAAGCAGGACGCCGTATCCGTGGAGCCGGCCCAGCGACACGGCGCGAAGGATCAACAGATCGAGCGTCCCGGGGATCAGTGCAGCGCGCGGCGGCATGGGCTCTTCCTCCTAAGCCGATTAGGAGAGAGAGGATATGCCGAATCGCGCCGGCTGTCAACACGGCGCATCCAGCGGGTCGAATGGTAGGTCGCTGACTCGGCGTTCGTGTATGAATGGTGCGTCGTTGGCGCGCCTGAACCCGTCGACACTTTGATCCGCCCAATAGATGCGCAACGCCGTTCTCGCCGCCGGACTGTTCGTCGCTGTCTGTCGCACCTGCCTCGCACAACAGGGCGCTCGCGCCGGCGGGCGTCCGCCCGAGCCGACGATTCCCAGCGCCCAACCGTGGCCGAACAACACCAGCTGGCGCCACATCGGTCCCGCTGCTTTCGGCGGACGCGTCGACGACATCGAAGCCGTGCCCGGCGATCCACGCATCATCTTCGTCGCCAGCGCGTCCGGCGGCGTGTTTCGAAGCACCAACAACGGTACGACATGGGACGCAGTGTTCGACCACGACGGAACGACCCTCTCGATCGGCGACATCGCGATCGCGCCGAGCAATCCGCGAATCATCTGGGCGGGCACCGGCGAGCCGAACAATCGTCAGAGCTCCACGTGGGGCGACGGCGTCTATCGATCGATCGACGGCGGGACGACGTGGCAGCACATGGGGCTTCGCGAAACGCAGAGCATCGGGCGAATCGTGATCGATCCGAACAATCCGGACATCGTGTTCGTCGCCGCCGTCGGTCATCTGTTCGGGCCAAACGAAGAGCGCGGACTGTATCGCACGAAAGACGGTGGCAAGTCGTGGCAGAAGGTGCTCAACGTCGATGCGAACACGGGCGCGACCGACGTTGCGATCGAGCCTGATGGCCGCACGCTCATCGCGGCGACGTATCAGCGCCGGCGACGCGAATTTGGATTTGCGGGCAGCGGACCTGGCAGCGGTCTGTGGAGATCGACCGACGGTGGCGACACGTGGCAGCGCGTCAAGAACGGAATGCCGTCGGGCGACATGGGTCGCATCGGCCTTGACATCTCGCGCAGCAATCCGGACGTCGTGTACGCCGTGATCGAGGCGTTCCCGCCCGGTGGCGGCGTGTATCGCTCGAACGATCGCGGCGCGACGTGGGTGCGCCAAAGCAACACCAATTCACGGCCGAACTACTTCAGCCAGATTCGCGTCGATACAAAGAATCCGAATCGCGTGTGGCTGCTCGCGACGGCGCTCATGGTCTCGAACGACGGCGGCAAGACATTCAGCTCCGATTCGATCGCCGGCTACGCGCATCCCGACCACCACGCCATGTGGATCGATCCCGCGCAGCCCGAACACATCATGCTCGGCAACGACGGCGGCGTGTATTTCACCTACGACGACGGACATTCGTGGCGCTACGTGGACAATCTGCCGATCGGTCAGTTCTACGACATCTCGATCGACGACCGCGAGCCGTATTGGATTTACGGCGGAGCGCAAGACAACGGCTCATGGGCGTTTCCGAGTGCGACGTATTCGCGCGGCGGTATGACCAAGACCGATGTGCTGAACACCGGATTCGGCGACGGTTTCCAATCGGCGGTCGATCCGCTCGACCGGCGATTCATCTACGCCAACTCGCAGAACGGTCGCGCATTTCTCGCCGACATGCTAACGCGCGAAGAGCACTTCATTCAACCCGTCTCGACCAACGCACAGGACCCGTATCGCTTCAACTGGAACACCGCCATTCATGTGTCGCCGAATGATCCGAAGGCGTATTACATGGGCGCGCAGAAACTCTTGAAGACGACGAATCGCGGCCAGACGTGGCAGGAAATCAGTCCGGACCTCACGAAGCATCTCGCGCGCAATCTCAGCGTCGGCGACGGATTTCCGGCAGGGCGTTCGCTCTCCGGAAATGACGGCGTGAGTGCGTACGGCAACATCACCACGATCAGTGAGTCGCCCAAAGCGCGCGGGATGATCTACGTCGGTACCGACGATGGCAACGTTCAAATGACTGTCGACGGCGGCGCGCACTGGACCGATCTCACGACGCGCTTTCGAATGCCGCAAACGCGCTACGTGAGCAAGGTGCTCGCGTCTCGATTCGACGCGCGCGTCGCCTACGTGGCGTTCGACGGACATTGGGACGACGACATGACGGCATATCTCTTCAAGACGACCGATCGCGGCGCGACATGGACATCGGTCGTCGGCAGTAGCATTCCTGCGTCGAAGCCGATCAAAACGCTCGAAGAGAGTCCGCGCGATCCGAACGTCGTGTTCGTCGGAACAGAATTCGGTTTGTATTGGACGCTCGACGGCGGCGCACATTGGACCGCGGCGAGCGGCAACGTTCCGCCGGTAATCGTCGACCGTATCATCATCAATCCGCGCAACAACGACCTGATCCTCGGCACACACGGCCGAGGGGTGATCATTCTCGAGGATATTGCGCCGCTCGAGGTCGGGGCGCTGTCGACGACGCGCGGTTCAGGTCCAACCAGCGACGTCCAACTCTTCCCGATGCGCGTCGCGACCGAAGTTCAGACCTATCGCGATCTTCCGTGGCCGGGCGGCGACACGTTCGTCGCGCCAAACTCGCCGATTGGTTCGTACGTTTCATATTCTATCAATACGGAGCCCACACGCCCCGGCACGATCGCGATCCAAGTCGTCGCTCCCGATGGATCCGTCGTCGATGAATTGACCGGGCCAGACGCCAAAGGCACGTTCCGCGTGCTGTGGGATCTCCGGTATCAATTCAAGTACGTTCCGCCTCCAGCCGACTCTGGCTTTTACGGACCGCCACGAGCGCCTTACGTGCCGCCGGGCGACTACACGATCAAACTCACCGCACGCGGACGGCAGTTCACGCAACCGGTGCATGTACGCGCCGATCCTCGAGGCGCAGCCACGCCGGCCGGCCTTCGTGCACGCATCGCCATCAACGCGAAAGCGAAAGACATCAGCCGAGTGTACTACGAGACGGCGACGACGACGGCGGTCGTCGATTCTGAGATCGTCGCGCTTCGCCCTGCAGCCGCCGGTCGTCCGGCCGTCGACTCCACGCTCACGGACATCGCCAAGCAAGTGACGACGCTCCGCCAACGCGCGCGCGGCAACAGCATCGTTTCGGGGATCGGACGAGTGTTCGATCTAACCGCCGCGATCGAATCGTCGTCGCTGCCGCCGACGGACGCGCAGGAACGATCGATCACCGCCGCGATCGCCGAGTTTGCCGACATTACCGCGAAGCTGCGAGAGATCGAGAGCAAAATGCCCGCAGTTCGGACGGCGGTGAGAGTGCCCTGATCTCGACATCATCGCGCGCTCAGGCGAGGAAGTGCATCCGGAGAGCGTCAACTTTTTTTTGAGCACGAATGGTACGAATGGAACGAATGGCACGAATTTGCTCCGCGTTCCGTCTGGTCTCGTTTCGTCCAGTCGGCGTACCGAATTGGACTCGCCTTCGCATGGAGTCATTCGTGTCCATTCGTGCCATTCGTGCTCCCTTTTGTTCACTGCGTCGATGGCGAGGAAGTATTCCCGCGTAGAACGACCGTCTGTCACCTGTTTTGGAACGTGATGGTAGATCGCCGCCGCCTCGTGCGTGTCCCGTACATGAATAGATCACACTTTGTGCGTGCTGCGCTCGCAGTGTGCGTGACCGCCTCCACGGCCGCGTCACCCGCTCCCCACCGCGCCGCCGCGCCCCGCTTCCAGATCACGTTTTCGTCATCGGCGCATGCCGGGCCGATCACCGGGCGATTGATTCTCGCGATCGCCAAGGCCGGCCAATCGGAGCCGCGCTTGCTGATCTCACCGCGCGGACCGGCCCTCTTCGCCATCGATCTCGATCAACTGCGCCCCGACCAAGTCGCGACGATCGACGACAAGGCCGTCTCGCATCCGATGTCGCTCGCCAACCTACCGCCCGGCGACTACTTCGCCCAGGCGATCATCAGCGTGTACGAACAGGTGCATCGCTCCGACGGCAAGAGTCCGTGGCTGCCGATGAATGACGGCACGATTGAATTCTTCAGCAACGCCGTCGGCAATCTCTATAGCGACGTCGTGCCCGTGCACGTCGCGCCAGACGGCGTGATCAAAATCAACATCACGCACGTCGTGCCGCCCGCCGAAAAGCCGAAGGACTCTGAGTGGATCAAGCACGTGTCGTTCCAGAGTCCGATGCTCACGAAGTTCTGGGGACGACCGATCCACATCTACGCGCACGTGCTGCTGCCCAAGGGCTACGCCGAACATCCGAGCGTGTACTACCCGACCGTCTACACACTCGGTCACAGCCAGTCGCCGCTGAATTTCTCAATGACTCCTCCGCGCAACGGGGCACCCAACACCGTGAATCCAGCCACGGGCGTCGAGAGCGGATACGCCACCTATCAGCACTGGTCCGGCGACAACTATCCGCGCGTCATCTGCATCAGCCTCGAACAGCAAACGCCCTACTTCCCCGATTCGTATTCCGTCAACTCGGCGAACAACGGGCCGTACGGCGATGCGGTCATCCAGGAGATGATTCCGTTTCTCGAGCAGCAATTCCGCATCATCAAGAAGCCGTACGCGCGCCAACTCGAAGGCGCATCGACGAGCGGTTGGCAGACATTGGCGATGCAGTTGCAGCACCCGGAGTTCTTCGGCGGCGCGTGGATCTTCCAGCCCGATCCGATCGACTTCACACGCTACCAGATGACCAACATCTACACGGATTCGAACGCGTTCAACATCGCGACGGGGCCGTTCACTAACACCGAGCGGTACTTTCAGCGCACGACAGACGGGCAGGGCGTCATCTCCACGCGCGAACTGAGTCACTTCGAAGACGTCCTCGGCAGTCACGGACGCTCGGCGTATCAGCTCGAGGCGTGGGAGGCCGTATATGGTCCTGTCGACGCCAACGGGTATCCGGTGCCGCTGTGGGACAAGCAAACCGGCAAGATCGATCACACTGTCGCGAACTACATGCGCGACCACGGCTTCGATCTCCGCGCGTACGCCGAGAAGAGTTGGCCGACCATCGGGAACCAGCTGGTGGGCAAGTTGCACTTCTCAGCCGGCGACATGGACGACTACTGGCTCAACCTGGCCGTGTACAAGTTCGAGGATTTTCTAAAAACCACGACGAACCCCCACTACGAAGGGGAGTTCATCTACGGCCGCCCGATGAAAGGGCATTCGTGGCACTACGCCACCTGGGCCGACTTCATCCGCAAAGTTGGCGCGTCGATAAAGAGCTCCGCGCCCGCCGGCGAGAATACCGCCGTCTGGAACTACTGACCACCGCTCAACCGCAGGCCACGCGTATACCCGCCACCAGGATCACCGTTTCTATGAACACAAACATCGAACGAGACGTCCGCTTTCTGAAGCGATACGCCATCGTCACCAGCACGCTGCTCGTGGTGTTGTCCGTCGCCGCCTTCACGCGTTCGACGCAGCACGCGAAGTTCGACGAGATCGACGTCGAGCGCATCAACATCCGCGAGCCCAACGGCAACTACCGCATGGTGATCTCCAATCGTCCGCGCTCGATCGGACCGATCTACAAGAACAAACCGTTCGGCTACGAAGGCGGAGGCCGCCCAGGCATCATCTTTTTCAATGACGAAGGCACGGAGAACGGCGGTCTCACCTTCACCGGCCAGCGCGGTGCGGACGGCAAGTATCGCGCGTCCACGCACATGTCGTTCGATCAGTTCAACCAGGATCAGGTGTTGAACCTGGACTACGGGGACAACAACGGCCAGCGTGTCGTCGGCGTCTCCGTCAACGATCGCGCGGGCGTCGACATCCACGACATGGTCGCCGAGCGTGACTCGATCATGAAGATGAAGGATACGGTCGCGCGAAACGCTTCGCTGAAGAAGTGGGCCGGACCTCGCAATGGCGAGCCGCTCGTTGCGCAGCGCCTGTTCGTCGGACGCGATCCGGACAAGTCGGCCATCCTGAATCTCTCCGACCGCGACGGCAAGCCGCGCCTCCGCCTTTTGGTCGACTCGCTCGGCACCGCTCGCATCGAGTTCCTCGATGCAACCGGCAAGGTCGTGAATAGCGTGACCGGATCCCCGCGATGAACCTCCGAGCGCGAGCCGTGACGCGAGCCGTATACAGATCTCTCATGCAACACTGTCGAGCACACGCCAACGTGAATTCCTCGAGGAGTTGTTCTATGCACAGGACGCAAGTGGTGGTTCGATCTGTTGCAGTGGTGCTATTCAGCGTCGCGGGCATACTCGGTCGCTCATCGAAGGCCGGCGCCGCGGTCCCGCAGCGCGCCGACTCGACGACGATCACCGGCCGGGTGGCGAGCGAAGGTGGCGTGCCCATCGCGGGCGCGGTCGTGTCCATTCCGCGACTCAAGCTGTCCACGCAGACCAACGACGCCGGGGCATTTCGCCTGCTCGCCCCGACGACCACGCGCGCGGAGTCGCTCCACGTCACGCGACTCGGCTACCGGCCGGCGGATGTGTCGTTCACGCTCAGCGCCGGCCAGGTCTCCGTGAACGCGGTGATGGCGGCGACAGCGTTGTCGCTCGATCAGATCGTGGTGACGGGCACCGCCGGGAATCAAGAATCGCGCGCCCAGTCGGCAGTCGTGGCAACCATCGACGCGTCGGACATCGTGGCCAAGGCGTCGATTCTGAACATCAATGAGCTCATGTACGCGCGAACGCCGGGCGTGTCGCTCACGGTAGCATCGGGCGCGAGCGGAGCGAATACTCGCATCGACATTCGCGGACAGGCGTCGATCTCATTGAGCAACAATCCGCTCGTGTTCATCGACGGCGTGCGGACGGCCTCGGGTAGCCGCAGCACGCCAGGCGGCGTGGGCGGGCAGACGCTCAACGCGCTCGACGACCTCAACCCCGACGACATCGAAAGTATCGAGATCGTGAAGGGTCCCGCGGCCGCCACGCTGTACGGTGCGGACGCGTCGGCCGGCGTCATTCAAGTTCTCACCAAGAAGGGACGCACGGGCGTCCGTCGATTCTCGCAGCGCTTGACCACGGAATACGACAACATCGATCCCAACTTCACACCGTCCACCAACTACGGTATCTGTAACACCGCGGCAATCATCGCACCCACGAGCAAGAGTGCGCTCTGCGTCGGCAAAACACTCGGCACCGTTGTTTCCGACAATGTGCTCCAACGCAATAACGTGTTCAGCAACGGCTGGTCCGGCGTGTTGCAGTACAGTGCGCAGGGCGGCGGCGACAACTTCGGCTACTACGTCTCCGCGAGCAGCAACAACGAGCAGGGCACGACACCAGGAAATTTTCTTAACCATCGAACGGGCCGCGCCAACTTCAACTGGACGGCGAGCCCGAAGATGAGCGTCGATGCGAGCGTCGGGTTGACGCGAGCCGACGACAAGCTCGCCAAGGGCGACCAGGACACGTATTCGTATATGCTCAACGGCGAGTGGGGTCAGCCCGTGGCCAGCGTCACCGCCGGTGCAAACGGCACGATGGTCGGCGGATGGCTCAACAACAACGTCAGCGTGCAATCAGTCAGCGCGATCACGAACGAAGACGCGACCATCCACGCAACGCCGTCGGCCACGCTGCACTACACGCCGGTGTCATGGTTCACCAACCGATTCACCATGGGCGCCGACTACGTTCGCACCACGGGGAATCAAACCTATCCGCTCAATTCACTCGGCTGGTACAGCGGCACGCAGAACACCGGACAGGTGAGCATCCAGGAATCAAATACGACGCTCTACACGGTCGACTATCTCGGCAATATCAGCCAGCGCCTTGGACACGGCGGATGGATCAGCTCCGATCTGTCGTTCGGCACACAATGGATCAACTCGGTGGCAACGCAGTTGGCAGCCACGGGCTCTGGCCTCACAACGAACGCGTCGAACCTCGTTTCGTCGGGCACGACAACGGCGGCCAGTCAGGGTTACGGTCAGTCAAAATCGTTGGGGTACATCGGACAAGAGCAGATCGGTTTCAACGACCGCCTCTTTCTCCAATTCGGCGCGCGCATCGACCGCAACTCGGCGTTTGGTTCGAGCGCGCCCACGTTCTTCCTGCCAAAAGCCGGCATCACGTACACGATGTCCGACGAACCGGCCATTCAGCACCACCTGCCGTCGTTCATCTCGACATTCCGTGTGCGCGCCGCGTATGGAACAACCGGCCGATCGCCCAGCATTACCGACGCGCTGCAAACCTATTCCAAGTCGCCATACTTGACGGACGCGGGCGTCGTCACCCCGGGCGTGTCGCCTGGCAGTCCGGGCAATCCCGATATCAAGCCGGAACGCGGCGTCGAAACCGAAGGTGGATTCGACGCAGGCTTTTTTCACGATCGCGCCGGCTTCGAGCTCACCTATTTCTCCAAAACGTCGAAGGATCTTTTGCTGCGCCTCCCGCTCGCGCCATCGTCCGGCTTCGCTACGTCGCCACTCGTGAACATCGGCGAAGTGTCCAACAAGGGACTCGAGATGGCGCTTCGTGCGACGCCGGTGGATCGAAAGAATCTCACGTGGGATTTCGGCCTCACGATGAACACGTTGAATAACACAATCGTGAACATGGGATCGGTGACACCGTTCGTCAGCGGGAACAATCAATGTTTCAAACCCGGCATCGAGCTCGGCGCCTGGTGTCTGTCGAAGGTTCTTCGGGTCGACACTGTCGCAAAGAAGGCATTTGTCTCCGATACCGCCGTCGCCGTTGGCGGATCGATACCGCACTATGAGAGCGCCTTCCACACCACGATGACGCTCTTTCGAAACGTGCGACTCTACGCGCAGTTCGACGGCAAGTTCGATTACAAGATCTACAACCTCACCCGCGACTTCCGTGATCGCACGCAGAAGAATTCCGCCGAGGTGAATTTGCCGGCTGGTCAGGGCGGATACTCGCTCGACGAGTTGATTCGCCGCGTCGGTCCGTTCGCGACGACTACCGCCGGCACCGCCGTCGGGAACAGTTTGGCTCGGGACGCCTACATGGTCTCGGGCGATTACGTCAGATTCCGCGAGCTGTCGGTCACGTGGACGCTTCCAACGCAGTTCGCACAGCGGTTGCGCGTCGCGGGTTCGTCGGTCTCCGTCGGCGGGCGCAACTTGCACCTGTGGACCAAGTTTGACGGGCGCGACCCGGAAGTGAGCGGCGCCGATGGTCTCGCCAATCAATTCCGCGCCGATGTCGAGACGCTTCCACAAGTGCGCCGGGCGTTCGCACGACTCAACCTTCAGTTCTAAGAGGGACTTTCAATGATCATCGCATCCTGCATGCTGCGCCGGACGGCGCTCGCAGCGGCGGCAATGTCCCTCGCGGCGTGCAACATGGACGTCGTCAACCCCGGCGTCATCGACGCATCGCAATTCAACCCCAGCGGCGACGCGGCCACTCTCTCGCTTTCGGCGCAATCAAACTTCTATAAAGCCTACACCGGATCGGCGTATTGGAGTGCGTTTTTCTCCAGCGAAGCCGTGCCCGGCGTCGTGCGGCAGGAAACCAACGACGTTGGCCGGCGCGTGGCAACCTCGGCGACATCTGATGTCGGCAATGCGTGGAGCCTGCTCCAACGCTCGCTCGCGACGAACGATCTCGCGGCCGCCGCACTGGTCAAAGGTCCGAACGCGGTGAACGACATCAACCTCGCGCGATCGTACATGAACGCCGGCTTCTCACTGGTGCTGATCGCCGAGACGTATTGTCAGGGCGACATCCTGGTCGGGCCGCCGCTCACGCCGGCACAGATGCTCGACTCCGCCAGCGCTCGATTCAAGCAGGCCGTCACGATCGGCGCGGCCGCGGCCACCGCAGGCGTCACCGAAGGGACGAAGGTGGTGAACGCATCGAACGTCGGGTTGGCGCGCGCATCGCTTCAAAAGAAGGACTACGCCGCCGCGTCCACATACGCCGCGCTCGTGCCTGCCGCATTCGTCTTCAATGCTGTGACCGTCGACGACGCGAGCAATCGCGCGCTCGGTAATTCCACCTACGCGTTCGACATCGGCAGCAATTCGATCGTCGTCCCCGATGCCTATCGCGCACTCAACGATCCGCGCGTTCCCTGGAAGGACGCGCTCAAGAAGGCGCAGGACACAGGACTGGAGTATTACCAACAACTCAAATACACCGGATACGCCACGCCCATGCGCGTCGCGTCAGGCTTGGAAGCGAGCTACATCGCGGCCGAGGCGCAGTTGCAGACGGGCAATAGCGCGGCCGCGCTGGCGCTCATCGCCGCTCGCCGTTCGGCGAACAGCCAACCGGCGTTCACAGGAACAGCCGCTGCTGCGATTCTCTCGGAACTGATGGATCAACGCGCGCGTGAGTTCTGGTTGGAGATGAAGCACCTCGGCGACTGGCAGCGCAATCCAACCGCGACGCCGTATGTTGGCGCGGCGGGCTCGCCGTTCTTCAAGCCGATACAAGGAAACTTTGGAACGTCGACCTGTCTGCCGGTCCCCGCGTCGGAGATTGCCGCGAATCCGAATTTCCCCAAAACGTGATGTTGCGGCGGAACGGCGTGCGGATACGACGGAAGGCCCGGCTCGGGATTGAACGATCGTGGTCGCTGCGAATTCTCTGCTCAGGGTTCGTGGCGGCATCGGTCGCGGGAGCGCAGACGCCGTCGAACGCCGCAAGCCCTGAATCGCTCGCGACGTTCGTCATGCAGAAATTCTCATCGGGCACGGCGGAGGACTTCGCCGCCGTGTACCCCGATTCGGCGGGCCGAGTGTTCATGCGCGAAGCGCGAGGGACGCGTCAGGCAGAGCTGGCGCAGGTTGTGTGGAAAGGACCGCATCGCGCAGTGCTGCTGCTCGGTGGAATCGTCAAATCGGCGCAGGCCAGCGGCCGCAACGCCGCGGTTGGAAGCAACGAGACGAATGGCGCGCGTCATTTTTCTGGATTCTACGAGGCCGTCGATACCGCGGGCGTTTGGCGCGTCACGCGTCAGATCCCGCTGGACAGCACGAATTTTGTTCGCGCGCAGAACCTGCACGTCGATCTCACGCCGGCGACCGGCATTCAGGTGGTGGACAGCCTGACGATCACGATTGGCACGGCGTACGGCTTTGGAATGCGTCTGAACAATGCCGCACAACTTCGCGATGTGAGCGTCGACGGCAGGCAAGTCGAGCACGCGTTCGGCGGCGGCCTCCTCTGGTTGAAGGCGCCGAAGAAGGCTCGGTCGCTCGTCGTATTGTCGTATTCGATCGAGGCAACGCGTCCGTCGCGAGCAGCGTCGGACTCCGGTGCCGCGGCAACGCCGGCCTTTGGTGCGTTCAACAACACCGACGTGTGGCATCCGTTCTTCGACTACCTCAGCCCAAATGACCTGGCGCAGATCACCGCGACGGTTCGGATTCCCGCCGAATATTATTTGACAACGACGGTGCCGCAGACAGATACGGTACGCGACGGTTTTCGCACGGTCTACGCGCGCGCGATGCACCCGGAATTCTTGCTCGCCCTCATCTACGATCGTGATTGGCAGCCGAAGACCACCGAGTTCGGTGGATTCCGCTTTGAATCGTTCACCGGGCCGGGCTTTCGCCACTCGCATGATTCGCTCGCGGCGGTCACGAAGCGTGTCTACGATCTGCTCGCGCCGCGTTTCGGTGAGCCGCAGTATCCGTCCCGCTATTTGGCCGCCGTGCAGGCTCGCGCACTGGGCAGCGGGGGATTTACCGTGCGCATGAACAACGCGGCGATTTCCGGTGGCGGTGGCGGATCGTTGGGCTCACACGCGTCGCAGACCTTCGCGCACGAGACGGGACACGCGTGGACGCTCAACGCCACCGGCTATGCGTCGAACTTCTTGCACGAAGCGTGGGCGACGTTCGTCGAGGGTCTCATGTTGCGATCGCTCTTCGGGCACGACGACGAGCACGCGTTTTGGGACGCGATGCGGAACTCATACATGGTCGGCAATGATCGCGCGGGATTCGCCGGCGGATTCGAAGGCATGCAGAGCATTCTCGCCAACTACGACAACGGTCGCATCCACTATCGAAAAGGCGTTTGGATTCTCTACTCGGGCAACTACGTCATGGGCGACTCGGCGTTCAATCGCGGGATGCGTTTGTACATCGACGGCATGGGAAAGGGGCCGAGTGGATATCAGGAGTTGATCGCCGCGTGGTCGAAAGCCGCGGGACATAGCATGAAGTCGTTCGTGATGCCGTGGCTCACGAGCAAATACATTCCCAACGTCGAAGCGCGTGTCGACGGCGATCGCCTGATCGTGACGCAGCAGCAGCCCGGCGAGCTATTCGATCTGCCGAAGCTGGACGTCGACCTGTCGACGTCGACAGGAGTCGTGCGCAAGACGCTGCATCTGTCGCATCGCGCCGACACGCTCAAACTCTCGGGCGTGGCGACCGTAAGCGACATTCACGTCGACCCTGATCATCGCTTTCTGCTCCAGCGTCATTGGGGAGAGCCGGTGGTGCGATTCGAGTTGCCGGTTGCCCAAGTGCCGGATGCACAGAGCGTTCAACTCAACGGGAATTTCCTGCGCGCCCCAATGCCGGCAGCGAAAAGCGGCGACGCATGGGTCGTTGAGCTTCCGATGACCGAAGGCACGTACATCTGGCTCTGGCAACCGCTCGACGCCGCAGGGCGCGCGACCACGACCACACCCGACTCGGTGCTCACCGGCACGCGCGTCGTGAAGCCGCTGCAGCGCATCACCAACGCGTATCCCGGTCGCTAAGCTCGGGCGCATTTCTCTCGAACGATCACGTCGGAGCACCATATGAGCCATCAGCTCGAGCGCGACGTACGATTTCTCAAACGATACGCGGTCGTTTCCACTCTCGCCTTCGGGCTGCTGTCGCTCGCCGCGTTCACACGGCAGAAGACGACAAAGTTCGACGAGATCGACGTCGAGCGCATCAACGTCGTCGAAAAAGACGGAAAGCTTCGGCTCGTGATTTCCAACCGCGACCGCTCGCCCGGTCCCATCTATAAGGGAAAGCCCTACGGTTACAAAGGCGGGAACCGGCCCGGCATGATTTTCTTCAACGACGAGGGCTCGGAGAACGGCGGACTTGGCTTCGGCGGCCGTCGCATGCCCGACGGAACCGTCCGCGCGTCAACGGGGTTGTCCTTCGATCAGTTCGACGAAGATCAAGTGCTCGTGCTGAACTACTCCGAGAACGGCGCACAGCGAAATGTCGGCATGTCAATTCTCGACCGCGCCGACGTCTCGATTTATGATTGGGTCCAAAAGCGCGACTCGATCGACAAGATGCCCGCGGGACCAGCGAAGGACGCGGCGCTCAAGCAGTGGTTGGAGCCGCGGCCCGGCGAGCCGCTCGCGGCGGAGCGATTGTCGGTCGGTCGTGATCGTACGAAGAGCGCCGTAGTCAGTCTGAATGATAAGTTTGGCAAACCGCGTCTCCGCCTCGTCGTCGATTCACTCGGCGCCGCACGCATTGATTTTCTCGACGCGGCGGGACGTCCGACAATGACGTTGCCAGACTCTGCGTCGCGCGCGAGACGCGACTAAACGTTTTTGGGGGAATCGAGAGTATTGCATGGACGAGATCATCGAGCGCGAGCAGCGCGGCGAAGCGACACCGGACGAAGTGCAACAGCTGGCCGAGTGGCGCCGAGCCTCGCTGACGAACGAGCACGACTATCGACGAGTCGTTCGCCTGCTCGAGACCGCGCGGACTCTCTCAGCTGACCGTCACATCGCTGTGCCCTCGGCGGCGTCGGTGCTCGCGCGTGCCAGGCCTGCGGGCGAGGCGATCGCAATGAAGTCGCGATGGCTGCCGTGGCTCGTGGGCGCAGCCGCAGCCGCTGGGCTCGTCGTGGGCATCGCGTTGCAACGTCGCACGGCGGTTGCGACGTCGCCGGCGTGGGGATTCGCCGATGTCACCACCGGAGCCGCCGAAATGACGACGGTTCTGCTCCGAGACGGAAGTGCCGTGCGTCTTGCGCCTGCGAGCCGGCTCGCGGTGAACGCGAGTGACAGCGCACGCGAAGTCACGCTCGACGGACGCGCATTTTTCGTCGTCGCCAAAATGGCGAACAAGCCGTTCGTCGTTCACACGGCAGCGGGAAATGCGCGCGTTCTCGGAACGCGATTCGAGCTGTCGACGCACGATCGCGACCTCAAGCTCGTCGTCGTCGAAGGACGCGTCGCGCTCTCGTCGGGCGATAGCAGCATCGTCGTGCGCGGCGGCGAGCAGAGCGGCGTGAGCGATCGGCGCACGCTCGCGCCGCAACCCGTGGCCCACGCCGAGCAGATGGAACAATGGGTTGGAAAATTTCTCGTGTTTCAGTCGACGCCCATTCGTGACGCGGCGAGGGAAATCGAGCGCATGTACGGCACACGCATCGTCATCGCCGACTCGGTCGTCGCCCGGCGCACCGTGACCGCCACCTTCACCGATCAGACATCGGCTCAGGTGCTCGACGTCATCTGTTCGGTCATCAACGCCCAGTGCGAAACTCGGGCTGGCGAAGTCGTGCTCTCGCGACGCTATTGAGGGGTGTCGGTTCCCTGAGGCTCCTCCTGATGCGCGTGCGTCGTCGATTGGCCCGTTGGATGGTGTCGGCGTTGTCGCTCGCACTGCTGTCGGGCGCGGCGGCGCAGGTGGGCGCACAGGACATAAGCGCCGGTAATTCATTTCTCGATCGACCCGCGCGCATTCGCGTCTATAACGTTCCGTTGCTCGATGCGTTGCGCGATCTCGAGCGGCGTTCCGGCGTCGCGCTCGCCTACAGTCCGAGTTTGTTGCCGAGCGGTGTTCGTGTGACGTGTGCCTGCGACACAGTTACCGTTCGTGCCGCACTGCGTTCAATGCTGGTGCGCACCGCGTTCGGATTTCGCGAAACCGACGGTCAGGTGATGCTCTTCCCCACTGCGACCGATGCCGCGACTCGCGCTGTGATAGCCGCGCGCGATACTGCCGGATCAACCACGCCAACGCGCGACGCAGCACGGTCGATTGCTGACATACGATCGCTGCGTCCCGATTCGGCCACGATCTCCGGCGCGGTAACGACAGACGCCGGCGCGCCCATTCCTTCCGCTCTTGTTTCGCTGCCCTCGCTTCGACGCTCGACGACGACGAATGACGCAGGAGTCTATCGGTTCGTCGTCCCGCTCGATCGCGTCGTGACGCGTGCGGAAACGCTGCACGTGCTTCGGCTCGGGTTTCGTCCGGCGCAAGTCGTCTTTCCCATCGCCGCGGGCGACGCGAGAGTCGACGTCGCCATGACCACGCAGGTTGTCGCGCTCGATCAGGTCGTCGTCACGGGCACGGCGGGAAACCAGGAGCGCGGCGCGCAGCCGGCGTTGGTCGCGAGCATCGACGCGGCGGAGATCATGGCCAAGGCGCCGATCCGCGATATCAATGAATTGCTGCACGGGCGAACATCGGGCGTTTCGATGACGACGGCGTCCGGTACGAGCGGCGCCAATACTCGCATCGACATTCGAGGGCAAGCGTCCGTATCGCTGAGCAACTATCCGCTCGTGTTCGTCGACGGGATTCGGGTGCTCGCCGGTCCGCGCACGGTCGCGCAGGCGCCTGGTGGGCCGTCGTTCGGCGCGGGCGGACAACAATTCAATGCCCTCAACGATCTCAATCCCGACGACGTCGAACGCATCGAGATCGTGAAGGGCCCGGCCGCCGCGACGCTGTATGGCGCCGATGCGTCGGCCGGCGTCATTCAAATTCTCACAAAACGCGGTCGGCTCGGCTCGCGACGCATGAATGCAAAGGTGACGTCGGAATACGACGACATCGATCCCAACTTTACACCATACTCCAACTACGCCCGGTGCACGCCGGATCTCGTCGATCCGACGAGCAGCAACCCACTGTGTAAAGGGCAAGCACCTGGCGCCGTCGTGTCGGACAACGTGCTGCTGCGCAACAACGCGTTCACGCACGGCGTGAATGGTTCGATCACCTACGCGGCGCAGGGCGGCGGCGACACATACGGCTATTACGGTTCGTTCAGCGCGACCAACGAACGCGGAACGGCGGCGGCCAACGTCCTCAACCACCGCACCGGGCGCGTGAGCTTCAACGTCATCACCAGCTCAGCGCTCAGCCTCGATGCGACGCTCAGCGTCGTGCGCGCCGACGACCGGCTGCCGCAGGGCGATCAGTCGAGCTACGGCTATCTCCTCGAAGGCGACTTTGGATCGCCCCTCACGGTCACGACCGCGCCGAACGGCGCGCGCACCGGCGGGTGGTTCAACAACAACCTCAGCGTCCGCGCCATCAGCGCGATCGTCACCGAGGACAACACACTGCGATCCACGCCATCGGTGCAGCTTCGCTACAGCCCCACGCCCTGGTTCTCACACCGTCTCACCGCGGGTGCCGACCTCGCGCGCACGACACTGTTTCAAATGCTCCCCAAGAACGACAGCGGATGGTACAGCACCGCGGCGAACACAGGTTCTGTGAGCGTGACTGAATCGAACACGACGCTCTACACACTCGACTACCTCGGAAACATCAATCGTCGGTTCGGCCGCAATGGATTGATCTCGTCGGACCTCTCCTTCGGCAGCCAGTGGATCAACACCGTGAGCTCGGCGGTGAGCGGCGCCGGTCTCGGCCTCCTCACCAATGCGAGCAATCTCATATCGGCCGCGACCACGACCGCGGCTGGCGAATCGTACGGCCAGACGAAATCACTCGGCTTCATTGGCCAGGAACAACTCGGCTTCGACAAGCGGCTGTTCCTCCAACTCGGCGCGCGTCTCGATCGAAACTCGGCCTTCGGATCCAAAGTGGGATCGTTCCTGTTGCCCAAGGCGGGCGTGTCGTACATGCTGTCACAAGAGCAATTTTGGCAGCGCTTCGCGGCGGTCGTTCCCACGTTTCGCCTTCGCGCGGCATACGGCACCACGGGACGGTCGCCGAGTGGTGCGGCGGCGCTGCAGACCTACAGTCGCGCGAATTATGTCACCGACGGAGGTGTCGTGCTGGCCGGCGTCGCGCCGGGGAGTCCGGGCAATCCCGACCTCAAGCCTGAACGCGGCGTGGAGTTCGAGGCGGGGGTCGATGCGGGGTTTCTCCACGACCGGCTCGGACTCGAGCTCACCTATTTCGATAAAACGTCGAAGGACTTGTTGTTGACGCGGCCCATCGCGCCGTCGTCGGGGTTTGGATCAGGTCCGCTGGTGAACATCGGCGAAGTCGTGAACAGTGGGTTAGAGATCTCTCTTCGCGCAGCGGCTCTCAGTCGCAAGAACGTCGGTTTGGATCTCGGGTTGAATCTCAACACCCTTGCGAACAAAATCGTCCGCATGGGCGACCTTACGCCGTTCGTGAGCGGAAACAATCAGTGTTTCAAGCCGGGCGTCGAGGTCGCGGCGTGGTGCGTGCCTCGCGTGTTGAGCGTCGACACAATCACGCATCGGTCGGTCGTGTCCGACACCGCGGAGGTGGCCGGCGGTCAACTGCCGAAGTTGGCCGGCAGCTTCAACGGAACGCTCACGCTGTTTCAGAACCTTCGGCTCTACGCGCAGCTCGACGGCAAGTTCGACTATTCCGTCTACAACCTCACACGCGATTTCCGCGACCGAAACGTCTCACCACCCAACTCCGCCGACGTCAATCTCTCGGCGGAGCAAGGCGGGTACTCCGCGTACGAACGGCAGCGACGACTCGGTCCGTTCTATTCGCAGACGACCGGCGCGTCGGTCGGTGCGGCACTGGTGCGCGGGCCGTACATCGTTTCTGGAGACTTCGTGCGGCTGCGCGAGGTCGCGTTGACGTGGTCGCTGCCATCCCGCCTCTCGCAGGCGCTGCGCCTCGAGAGCTCGGCGTTCTCCGTCGGCGGAAGAAATCTGCTGCTGTGGACGAAGTACGACGGCTGGGATCCGGAAGTCATCGGCGTCATCGATCCGGCCACGCCGTACGCCGCGGATGTGTTCACCATGCCCCAGTCGCGCCGGCTGTTTGCGCGCTTGAGTCTGCAGTATTGAATCGCGCGGGCGAGGTCGTAGCTTGGTGATCGCACGACCGGCTGAAACCCTGCGCCATCGAGGTGGACAATGCTCAACTCCCGGTACCTGATCGAGCTGCTCGTACTCGCGTCGGGCGGTCTCTTCACGACGACGCTCGTCTTCGCCGTACTGTGGATTCGCGCGCGCGAACGCGCCATTCGATCCACCCTCGAGCTTCGCGCGAAAAACGACAGCTCGGCAATCGACCTCTCGCATCTCGTGCACGGCATCGACGCCATCGCCGTCGAGGTCGAGCGTATTTCAGAAGCCCAGCGGTTTACGGCGCAGGCGCTCGCCGGCATGAAAGAGCCCGCCGCGCCGAGGCGCGTCCCCGAGCGCATTGTCACGCCGCATTAGGCGCCGTCCAGCGCGCCTCGAGGCGAGTCTGGCGCGGATCGATCGAGGACTGCAGGTTGCCTCAACGCGTCGCCCACACCAAGCCGCGCGCGAAGAAACCGAACGTCTGCCCACTGGTATTCGTAGTCACAGCAGAAGTCGTGGTCACGGTTGTCGGACGAACGATCGCTCACCCCAACAGACATCACGTCATGACCCATACCTCTTTCGCCAGACCCCCGCTTGTCATCGCGATCGCGGCCGCGCTCGGCGCCTGTGCCAGCGGCGGCGGCTCGACGACAGCGGCAGCGCCTGCCCCGGCCGCCGGCGCTCCGGCGAACACCGCGGCTGCGCGGCCCAGCGGTGGTCTGCCGTCCAACGTCACGCCGACGATGATCGCGATGGGCGACTCGATCTTCCACGCGCGAGGCCGCCGCAACTGCCACGGTATGGACGCGAAGGGCGCCAAGAACGGTCCTGATCTCACGTCCGGCAAGTTCCTGCACGTGAACGGCACGTACGACGACTTCGTCCGCATCATCACCAGCGGCATTCCGGTCGCCGAGTTCAAGGACCCGACGCATCCGAATCCGATGCCCGCGCGCGGCGGACCGCGTCCAACGCCTCTCACCGACGACCAGATTCGCGCAGTCGCCGGCTACGTGTACTCACTCAACCATAAGTGACAGGTCTCAGGTCTCAGGTCTGAGGATAGTAGTAACTACTCAGTTATTACTGTCCTTAGACCTAGAACCTGCGGCCTGGTCTCGATCCTGAGACCAGAGACCAGAGTGAGACCAGAGACCTAGAGTGTTCCTACGCCCGCACAATGCGTATTAAACGCATTCACAAGCTCGCTCGCGATGACATCGGCTGGGCGTCCCTCGATCTGCCAGCGCTCGAGCATGAACACGATCTTGCCGTCCTTCAACAAACCGATCTGCGGCGATGACGGCGGATATCCCGTGAAATAGCTGCGCGCGCGATCGGTCGCGTCGGCGTCCTGACCGGCAAATACCGTCGTGGCGTGATCCGGCTTGACCGCGTTCTGAAGCGCCATGGCCACTGCGGGCCGCGCCATGCGCGCCGAGCAACCGCAGACCGAATTGACGACGACGAGCGTCGTTCCTTTCGAGTCCTTCAGCTTCTCGTCGACTTCCTCCGGCGTGCGCATCTCGACGACGCCCAAGCGAGTCAGGTCCTGCCGCATGGGAGCCACGAGGCGTTCATCGTACATCTGTTGTGGAAGACGCATATCTCTCGTTCCTGCGTTTATGGAGTTCTGATCCGGCGGCTCGCGACCATCGCTGGCGCCCGTCGGTCGTGCCAGTCCTTACTCGTCTCTCACGAGGGCGAGAATGGCCCCCTGTGGGACGACGAGATATCGATCGCCCTCGAACGTGATCTCGACCGCGGCTTTGCGAAAGAACAGCGCGTAGTCGCCCTTCCGAGCCTGCATTGGGACGAACTTCGTCGCGGCACGCTCCGGCGTGCGCCACGGCTCGTCGGAGAATGAGTCCGGGCTCGGCATTGGCAGGCCCGGTCCCGTGGCGACGATCGTTCCGCCTTGCACAGCCTGATTGTCGATGGCCGTTGAGGGAAGGTAGAGTCCAACGTTAGTCCGCTCTTCGCCCTCTTCAACGCGCACCAACACGCGATCGCCGACAACGATGAGCTCCTTGTCACGCTTGATCATTCACTGCTCCGAGATCGACAGGTGCTTGGTCCTACGTGTCTGGAAGATACGCACTTACAGAAGGGGGAGTTTGCCGCGTGAGGCGGAAGATCGGATAACTGACGACCACGATCGACAGCGCGTAAAGGCTGTTCCGCCGATCGGCGATTACCGCACTCACCAGAAAGGCGAGCGAACCCAGGAGCACTACGCTGGTCGTCCACGGATGGCCCACCGCCCGGTATGGCCGAAGCGCCGCGGGCTCGCGCCGCCGCAGTATGAATACCGCGACGAACGACAACGAATAGGCGGCGACAAAGAAGAACGCCGCGATCGCGATGATCGTCTCGAAGGTTCCACTGGCCAAGAAGGCCAGAGCGACGGCCCCGCTGGCCACAAGCGAAACAACGGGCGTTCCACCGGCATTCACGCGCGCCGCGAACGGGACGCCCAAACCATCGCGGCTCACCGAATACAACACGCGCGACGACATGAGCAAACAGGCATTCGCCGCACTCGGCAACGACACAATGACCACCAACCGCACGAGCGTTTCACCGCGATCGCCAAATAACGCCTTCGCGACCGTCGCGGCCGCGAGCGGCGATCCGGCGAGCGCACTCGTTGGCACCGCGTTGACGAACGCGATGTTGATGAGCAAGTAAATCACCGCGACGCTGAGCAACCCGTAGAACATCGAACGCGGAATCTGTCGAGCCGGATCGTCGAGCTCCTCTGAGAAATAAATCGGGCCGTTCCAGCCGTCATAAGTGTAAATCACGGCCTGCGCTGCCAGCATGAACGATGCGAATGACGACACGGCAGCGCGAGACACCGGCGCAATCGCCGCCACCGACACGTGCGCCCGGCCGGCGAAGATGAAACAGGCCGCGACCAGCGCGAGAAGCGCGAGCGCTTTGGCCAGGCTCGTCACGCGCTGCGTGTGATCGCCCAACTTCGTACCGCGCGTGAGAAGCGCCGTGAATGCCACCACGACGGCCATCGCCAGTGGCACCGATGCCGCTGATCCAAGTGACGCGACGCTGGACAGCGATTCACCGATGACGATCGAGATCGCGGCGGTGGATGCACACGTCGAGATCCAATCGATCCACCCAACGACGAATCCGGCATACTCGCCGAACGCATGTCGCGCGAACACATACTGTCCGCCGCTTTTTGGGAGCATCGTCCCCAACTCCGACAGCGCGTTGGCGCCGAGGAGGGCGTACAGACCCCCGACAACCCAGATGCCGACGAACAACCATGGACTGGGCAGAAGCGCGGCGATGTCGCCCGGAGTCCGCAGAATTCCGCCACCGATCGTATTGCCGACGGTGACAGCGAGCCCGAACGTCAGGCCGAGGATGCGCAGCAGCGACTGTGGTCGGCTCACTGCAATACGATGCGGTACCGGCAGGGCGGTCCGCTAGAGGAGTAACAGCGGGGTGAGTGCCACAAGCAATGAAACTCCACGGCACCACCCCACTGAAACTCTGCCTTCAAAGATGAGGACCGGCCCCCACCCGGGCGCAGTACGACACCTCTGAAAACACCGCGACACGTTTCGATCAAACGCCGTCGCGTCTCACGCGTTTCACCTGCGTCTCACTGGCTTACTGACAGGTCAACCGGCCATGCGGCAGCGGCAACGTACAGTTCTGCGTCGTTCCATCCTGCGTGATCACGACCTTCGCGGTCGCCGAGCCATCGTACGTGACAACCTCGCGCCGTGACGATGTCGTTGGAGACTGCCCGCTGATCGTCACCGTCGCCGACATCGCACGGATGACAGTTCCGGCCATCGGATAGGTGTGCCCACTCGCGGTGGCCGCCGGGATCACAATGCCCACGATCGTGTCCCCCGCCGCGCGCTTCGCGGTGAATGCGCCTTGCATCGACTTGCCGGTGGTCGACTCCGATCCGGCCGACGTGCCGTTCACCGTTCGCTTCGTGCTTCCTTCCGCGAGACCAGTCACCGTCTGATTGCTCGTTTCACTCACGGTGCTCGTACTACTGTCGCGACGCGTCGTGGTTCCACTCACGGTCACTTTCGCGATCACCGTGTTCGTCGCATCGTCGATCTTCGGCTGCGCCACATTCCCGCTCGTGAGGTATTGTGACACCCGCGTGATGGTCAAACCTCCGCGCGTCGTCGGACCGCACGTGACGACACCGCTCGCGAACGTGCACGAATCGTCGCGGTGAAAGAATCCACGCTCGAGACCGTCGCCGATGAACGGCCCGAACAGTCCGCCGCCCATGAAGCCGAGTCCAAATCCTGGTCCGCCTCCCGGGCCGTCGAAGCCGCGGCCGCCATGACCATGCTCACGCGGACCAAACCCAGGCTCGAAGGCGCTCGCCGCCGGATCGGCGTTGAAACTACTTGAGAGTTCACTAAAGCCGGACGGAGCCGCCGAGTACGCCGACGCCATCGTGATGGCCAGATCGCTCGATGGAGCGCTTGTCTCCTTGCACGCCGTGACCGCGACAGCAATCGCGATGCCGGTGAGAATGTTCTTCTTCATCGTGTGATCCTGTTCAGAGGTTCTCGAACAGGACACGTGCATCACACGGCACCCTGACGCTTTTTTCGCGAAGGAATATTTATGCTGATGGCGTTGTCTATTCCTGTTTTGTCGGACGCTACAACGCCTTGCCGGCGGGGATCCACGCCGCGAGACGCAGACGGAGATGCTTCAACGCTTTCCCCATCTGCGACTCCACCGTCTTCACGGAAATACCCAGCGACTCGGCGATCTCAGCATAGCGCAATCCCTGACCGCGGCTCAGCTCGAAGACTTGTCGGCACGCCGGTGGAAGTTCGGCGACCGCGGCGTTCAGCGCGTCGCGCAGCTCGCCGGCCACCAACTTCGATGCGCCCGTGGCCGAGATCGTTTCTTCGCCGATGAGCTGTGGCTCGGCGCGACGTTCGACCTTGGCGTGCCGCAGTTGATTGAGCGAGCGGTTGCGTGTCGCACGTAATAGATACGCGCGTAACGATTCCTGGATGACCAGGTCGCCGCGACGGCGCCACAGTTCCAACATGACTTCCTGCGCGGCATCCTCCGCCGCAGCGCGATCACCGAGAAACCCCTGCCCGAACGACACGAGGTGCCCGTAGTGCGTTCGAAAAATGGAATCGAAGGCGGCTTGATCGCCTGTCCTCAGGCGGTCAAGGAGCGCCCGTTCGTCCATGGGGTATCAGCAGAGTGTGAGGTAGGATCGCGGCGTGCTGCCTGTTCCTGTCAGCGGTGTTCCCATATACTCCACCTGGCAGGCGCATGATCCGATAAGGGTAGCTGTTTCGTCGCGTGTCGATAGGGTATGACCGAAGACTCCTCCCGCCAAGCCAATCCCGCGAAAACAACTCCGCCCGACTGGGACGCGCTCGCGCGCTTCCTCGCCGGTGAAAGTTCGGCGGAGGAGTCAATTCGCGTAGAGCATTGGCTCGACGCAAATCCTCAAGACCGCGAGCTCGTTCGCGAGTTGAACGTTGCAGCCTCGATCGAGCCGGCGAATGTCGACGTCGAATCGGCGCTGCGGAGCGTGCACGCTCGCTTCGACCAACCGGCAGGCGAGCCGCAGCTGACGCTCGAGCGCGGACGTGCTGATAGCGCGCCAAGTCCACGGCCGTGGCGCGCGTTCGTTGCGGCAATCGTGCTCGCGGCGGCGGCCGTCATCGGCTTCGTCACACTTCGATCATCGTCGGAACCTGAACAACCGGGGAGCACGACCGCGGCGCGCGTCTACACGACCGCAGTCGGCCAGCGCGATTCGATTCTGCTCGCCGACGGGTCGCGCATCATTCTCGGTCCGGACAGCCGCCTCACCGTTCCCAGCGACTACGGCACGTCCACCCGCTCACTCGAGCTTCAGGGCGACGGATACTTCGACGTCCAGCACAACGCGGCCAAGCCGTTCGCCGTTCGCGTCGGCCGCGCGATCGTCGAAGACATCGGCACGACCTTCACGATTGAAAGCGACGCCGGCGACACGACAACTGTCGCCGTCCTGTCGGGAAGCGTCCGTTTGCGGGTGAACGGCTCAGCGGCCACCGCCGGTGAAATTCTGGCCGCGGGCGACCGTGGATCGCTTGCCGCCCAGGGCGAGGTCCGCGCCTACCCGCACACTGTGACCGACGACGCTGCGTGGACCACCGGGCGCCTGGTGTTTCGAGACGCGTCCCTGGCGCGCGTGGCCGGGGAACTACACCGCTGGTACGGTGTGGAACTTCATGTCGCTGATTCGTCTTTGATCCATAGGACCGTCAATACGTCGTTCAACGGCGAGCCGATCGACGAGGTGCTCAAGATCATCGGAATGGCCTTGGGCGTGCGTATCGACAGACAAGGGGACAGCGCGACAGTTTCTCTCATTCGCGGACAGAAACCGGCACGGTGATCAGATCTCGCAGGCGGCTCGCACGCTCGATCTTGGGCGGCGGCGCGGCGCTTCTCGTAGCGCAGGCGTCGCACGCGCAAGCGCGAGCGTGCTCGATGTCACCGCCCGATTCCTCACCGACTACAATTGGCCACTGGGCGGCGCCGCTCGATCGGATCATCACGATTCACGCGGGCAGCCTGCCGCTCCGCACCGCACTCGCACGACTCGCCACCGACGCCGGCCTTCATTTTTCGTACAGCGCGGAACTGCTTCCACTCGAGCGCGGCGTGTGTCTGTCTGCCGTCGCAACGCCCGTGGGCAAAGTACTCAGCGATCTGCTGGCCAAGACCAACGTGAGCGCGATTCCCGCGGGCGGCGATCAAATCGTTCTTACGCCCATCGTTCCTCCCGCGCCGGACGTCGAAAACGAGCAAATGGCTCGATCACTCGGCCTCCTCGAACGCGTCGTCGTCGTCGGAAGCGCGAATCACGCGCCGGAGCGTGAGACAACGACCGGCGTCAACGTCGTCACCGGAAAACAACTCGCGCGCGAGAATGCGAGCACACTCTCCGGCGCGCTCGACAGCTACGTTCCGGGCGTTTGGAGTTGGTCCCAGTCGCCGTCCGCCGTTCTCAATTCCTACGCGAGCATTCGCGGCGCAAGCTCGTTCGGGCTGAGCTATCCAAAGATTTATATCGACGGCATCGAGGTCGCGAATCCGCTGCTCATCAGCCGCTTCGCGCCGGACGCCATCGACCGCATTGAAGTGATTCGTGGCCCGCAGGGTGCCGCGCTCTACGGCGCAGACGCCGTCAGCGGCGTCATCAACATCATCACGCGCCACGACGGCGCCGACCTCGACGGACTTCATGCCTCCGTCCGTTCCACAGCCGGCGTCACGCAAAGCGCCTTCGCCCACGGCGTGCTGAGTCAGGAACACGCGGTCTCCATCATCACCGGAACGAGCACGCGCTCGGCAGATCTGCATGTGATGGGCGGCAGCATCGGCGACTTCATTCCCAATGGCTATAGCCGAGATCTGCTCGCCAGCGGAAGCGCGCGCGTGGTTGGAACGAACGGAACGCTGAGCGGAACCGCGCGCTTCTTCATGCAAGAGGCAGGGCGCGCAACCAGCCCGCTCGTCGTTCGCCAAATGCCCGCCGTGTCGGTCGACAGCGGCTACCCGCTCGGGCCGCAGCCGAGTACGGCGCCGCAGTCGGTTCAGGAGTACACGCTTGGGGGAATGGCGACATCCACCTCGAGCGATCGATGGACGCACACGCTCGTCGCCGGCGTCGACGGCTATCGGCTCGCGAACGTCGAGACCAACGTCACGCCAATCCCCACTGTCACCGACTCGGCGCTTCGCGCCGCGCAAGGCCGCGCCGATCGCGCCACCCTTCGCGCCACGAGCGTTCTCAATTTCAACGGCAGCGATCCCACGCACGCCAACCTGACATTCTCCGCCGAGCATTCGGAGTTGAGAGAGAGCGCGGTGAGCAGTCAGGTCGTGTCGTCGTTCGGACGCGCGTCGGCTACGCGATCGACATCGACCCTCGTCGACTGGCAGAACAGCACGGGTCTCACCACGCAGGGCAGCGTTGCATTCGACAACCGGCTGTTCCTCAACGGTGGCGTGCGTCTCGAACACGACAGTCGACTCGCCGGCGTCGCCGACATCGTCGCGCTCCCCATGCTCGGCGGCGCGGCTGTGACCGAGCTCGGTCCTGTCACCGCGAAGCTCCGCGCCGCATACGGCAAGGGAATTCGTCCGGTCTCGTCGCTCGGGCGAACGCAGTTTTCGTCGCTCGTATACGCGTCCGGTCGCCAAGAGTCGCTCGGTGCGGAAACGCAGGCGGGCACGGAAGTGGGCCTCGACCTGCTCTATCGCCGAGCTTCGCTCAAGGTCACGCGCTTCGACCAGCGCGCGTCCGGCTTGATCCAGCAGGTCGCCGTCGCCGCCGATTCCAACTACGCATCGCGACACATGACGCTCGCCCTCGAAAACGTCGGCGAGATTTCGAATCGCGGCTGGGAGGTCGAGGCCGGCACCGAGCTTTCGCGTCTTTCGGTCTCGAGTACGCTGTCGTTCGTCAACAGTCGCGTCGAGCAACTCGCCAAGGGGTACAGCGGCGATTTGATGACGGGCGACCGAATGCTCCAAGTCCCGTCGAGCACCGGCAGCATGAATCTGTCTTGGCTTGGTGACCGCTGGTCGGCGTCGGTCGGCGGATCACGGGCGTTCAATTGGATCAACTACGACGAGCTGGCTCTCACGAAAGAAGCGCTCGACGGCACCCACTCGGCGCGCGACCTGATGGGCCTTCGGCTGCGACAGTACTGGCGGACGTACAATGGCGGACTTCGCCTGAGAGCCTCAGCATCGCGCGACCTTCGCGACACCTTCTCGATCCAACTGAGCGCGGAGAACTTGTTGAACTACCAGCGCGACGAGCCGGATAATATCACGGTCGTCCCCGGCCGCACGATCATGACGGGGCTGCGCGTAAAGTTCTAAGCTCCGCACCCTGCGCCATCGTTAAGACTGAGAGCGCGGGAGTGCAGACTCGTGCGGCTCGTCGTCCTCCCGAACGATCGTGCGGCGAACGATCTGTACGACGGTAGCGGTCACGACACCCCACAAGATGATCGCCAGGCCACGGAATAGGAGCGCGTGAAGGCTCATCCCCACCCAGTCGTCCCAGTGGGCGCGCACTGTGCCGTTTGCCTCGTGCCCCAGGGCGATCAGAAGCGCGCTGGTCGCCATCTCAGCGATCACCTCGACGACCGCGAAAACCGGCGCGCGCCACAGGTACTGGTGGATTGGATAATTTGCCAGGTGCGCGGTCACCATTCCCAGCAGCAGGACCAAGCCCAGCGCGAAGGTTCCGCCGAGGTAGAGCCAGTTGTTCGACCCGTGCGTGAGAATGAGCACGCGGTACAGGCGAATGAGGACGCCCGTGACAACCGCCATTTCAGCGAGCGAGAACGAGAAGCGCCGAAACGCTTTCGGCTCCTCGATCTTGAACTCGATGGTCTGTCTGGGAAAGAAGCTTGGCATGATCGACTCCCTCTTAGACAAGCGAATCGCTAAAAGGGTGGCTCCGTGAGTCTCTCACGACCAACCCGCTGACGCCGCCACGGGAGTGTCGCGCATCAAAGCGACAAGTGTCTCCTCGAGTTTTTCGAACGCGAACGGCTTACTCAAAATAGGCTGTGTGAGCGAGCCCATCCGTCCGTTCGTCGCGACAACGTCGCCTGTAATGAACACTGTTCTGGCGGCGAGTCCAGGGTAATCCTGCCTCAAACGGTCGTGGAATACCGGACCATCCATTCCAGGCATCCTGAGGTCGCAAACCACCGCATCCACGCTCATGTCTCGAATCAGATCCAGCCCTTCCAGACCATCGGCTGCCGTGATGACGGAAAAGCCCCGCAGTTCGCCGAACGCCTGGACGCCCGAACGCAACGATGCTTCATCGTCGCTGAACAGCAGACGGATGCCGGACAGCGGCGACCTTACGACGTTTCCGGCGGTGTCGCGGACCTTCACGTCCCTCACGGCGTCTGTCGCGGCAGGCAGGGTCACGCGCAACGTAGTTCCGGACGACGACGTGTTCGCGACTTCGATTTTTCCGCTGTGCGCTGTGATGATGCCATAACTGACGCTCAGCCCAAGCCCCGTGCCCTCGCCTTCGCCCTTGGTGGTGAAGAACGGTTCGAAGATGTGCGCCTTGGCCTCGTCGGCGATCCCTGGGCCCGTGTCGCGCATGTCGAGCACCACCGACTCACCATCGCTTCGCGTTGAAACGTGCAGCGAGCCGCCGCCCAACGTGCCCATCGCCTGAATCGCGTTGGTCACCAGGTTGAGGCAGACCTGCTGCAGCTGCCGTGCGTCGCCGACCACTGCAGGAATGTCGGTCGCGAGGTCCGTTTCGACGTCGATCTTGTTTGAGACGAGCTGATAACCTCGAAGGCGCAGGGTCCGGGTGATCACACCGTTCAGATCGATGGGCTCGCGCTGCGGCTCACTCCTGCGCGCAAAGGCAAGCAGATCCTTCACCACCTGGCTCGCACGCAGCGTTTCGGACTTGATGACTTCGATCGAATCGCGCTGAGCAGCGGTCAGTCCGCCATCGCGGAGTAGCAGCTGAGCGAACGCGCTGATGCTGCTCAGAGGATTGTTCACCTCGTGCGCCACGCCGGCCACCAGCTCGCCTACGGCCGCCAGACGGTCCGACTCCATCAAGCGAATGCGCATCTCCCGCTCGCTCGTCATATCGCGGCCCACGAGCAGCACACTTGGCGGATCGGCTTCGGGAAGACGGCTCATCGCCACCGCCACGAGGCGGCGAGTGACTGGACTGCGGCCTTCGTGCTGGAACGTCACTTCGACTCGCGTTGGCGAGCCGGCGAACGTCGTCGCCAACGCCGTGCGCAGCTTTTCACGGTCGGCCTCGACGACGAGATCGATCACTGGTCGGCCGACGACCTGCAGCGGATCGGATCCGGTCACTTCACGGACGGCATCGTTTGCTTCGCGAATGCGACCGCTCTGCAGCACGGTGAAGACCGCATCCGGCGCGGCGCGGAACAGGGTGCGAAAGCGCCATTCCGCTTGGCGCAGCGTCTCCACCAACTCGGCGTTCTCGAGCGAGACGGAGAGGAGGTCGCCCATCGCCTCGATTCGTTCGAGGTCGGCAGGAGTGAATGTGCGCGCGGCCGCTGAGACGATCGCTACTGCGCCGATGCGCTCGCCACGGCGCGAGATGGGGCTGATTGCGATGCCCGTGACCTGATCTTTGATACGCTCGTAGACCACGGCGGCAATGTCTTCCGACTGCGTGTGAATGTCGGAGACGGTGTACGGCACACCGGTGCGAATGACGCGTCCCATGGCCGAGCTGCTGATCGGCACCGCGATGCCCATGATGCCCGAGCTGGCTCCGGTGGCAACCACGATGTGAATCTTGCCGTCGTCGCCGACCATCCCAACCGCACCACCCTCGGCCTGTGCAATGTCGGCGACAGCCTCGAGAAAACGCTCGAGGACGCGCTGCGGGTTGAGCTCGAGCGTGATTTGCTGTCCGAGCCACCACATGCGCTGTAGCACGCGCTGCGCGTCGTCGAGTTGGAGCGTGCGACTGACGACGGCCTGCTCGAGCGTCGCCGTCAGCAAACGGCCCTCGGCCATCGAACGCGCCATCTCGATCGCCGTTCGCTGTTCGCGCCTGAGCATCATCCAACCGCCCACCGTCACCAAGCCGGCAAAGGCGGCGATGGCCAACAGTTCGAGAATGACTCGACCGTGGACCATTGCGTGAAGTTTAATGAGCAGCGCCGTGCCGACGACGACGCAGGCTAGCTGGGCCGGAATTACCACGCGAGTAATGACCGAGCTATTTGATTCGAACCGACGCATCAGGAGGTGCTGGAATTCGCGAAAGACTCAGCCGGCGGCGGCCGGATCAACAAACTCATGAACGACTCATCGCTCATCTTACTTTTTATAAAATGAGGCGTAGCGGGCCCAGCATTACCCGTAGTCAGCGTGTCCCTCCGTTATAGACGCACAACTGCCCGTTCCGTTGCGCGGTCAGGGCAACGCAAAAGCAATTAACTTGGCGCCGGTCGCCGCACCGGTCGCGATCACCACGAACTGTTTACCGGCCTTCGTTCGGTAGGTCATTGGCACCGCGTACGCCGTTTGTCCGAGGTCCGATGACCAGAGCGACGATCCGTTTTTTGTGTCGATGGCATAGAGCGTCGATCCGCCTCCCGTGACGAAGATCAAACCGCTTGCCGTGACGATGGGACCTGGGGAGCCCGCCACGCCGACGGGCGGCACATTCAATCCCTTTAGTAACGGATGGTTACGAATTCCAGGCGTGTCTCCCAGCGGAACATTCCACTCCTCGTCGCCCGTGTTGAGGTCGATCGCCACGAGCGTTCCGTACGGTGGTTTGTTGATCGGCAGCGGTGGCGTTCGCTGTGTGCTGTCGCCGGCCGGCATCGCGACGCGCAATGACTGACCACCCATGTCCATTGCGTAGTCTGCGTCGAGGCTGTCGGAACGTGACGGCCGAACAATCCTGTACAACGCTGGTTGGTTCGTCGATTTGATGTAAATGGTGCCGGTCGATGGATCGAATGCACCACCGCCCCATCCCGCGCCGCCGATTGCGCCCGGCATCACAATGGTTCCGTCCACCGATGGCGGGGTGAACAGCGGTCCGAGCCGAAAATCTTTGATTGTCTCGAGTGCCTGCGCGCGAATCGCCGGGGTGAAGTCGATCACGTCGGCCGGACTGAATCCCTGCTTCGCGAACGGTTTGGGTTTCGTCGGAAACGGTTGCGATTGCGCGGCCGCTTCTCCGGGAACGTCGCTCGACGGAACCGAACGCTCTTCGATCGGCCAGATGGGTACTCCGTCCACCCGATCGAACACAAAAAGAAAACCCGTTTTGGTCGGCACAGCGACGATATCGCGCGAGCGTCCGTCGACTTTCACCGTCGCCAGCACGGGTGCGGTCGGCAAGTCGTAGTCCCACAAACCGTGATGAACAGTCTGAAAATGCCAAACTCTCTTTCCGTTTTTCGCATCCAGACAAACGATCGACTCGGCGTACAGATCATTGCCCTTCCGCGCCCCGCCGTACCAATCGTTGCTCGGCGTGCTCACTGGCAGATAGATCAGTCCGCGACGATCGTCGACGCTGAACGGCGCCCACACGTTCGTGTGCCCGGCCGTGCGCCACGATTCGTTCTGCCACGACGCAGCCGCGTCGTCGCGCGCATTGCGCGGTACGGGACTGAAACTCCAGACGCGCTTTCCAGATTTCACATCAAAGGCCTGAACGTCACCGGGCGGATCGTTGGGATACACGAGCTTGTCCGCGACGCCGTTTCCGACAATCACGAGATTCCGCCACACGGCGGGCGGCGAGGTCTGCGTGTAGTGCAGCTTGTTCACCGGCTTTCCCTTGCTACCCAGCTCCCGAGTCAGGTCGACGACGCCGCTGTCGCCAAAATCATGGATCGGACGACCGGTCGCCGCGTCGAGCGCGATGAGATTCCACCGGCTGTTCATGAAAATGCGCCGCTGCTTTCCGTCGGTCCACGTGGCCACGCCGCGGTGCACGAACCCAGTCCCGTTCGGCGGCTGTCCAGCCAGATAGGCTTTCGGATCGTACGCCCACAACTCGCGGCCCGTGGCCGCATCGAGCGCCACCACACGATTGTACGACGTGCTCAGGTACAGCGTGTCGCCAATCATCAGCGGCGTCGCTTGGAAGTTTCCAGGACGCGTGCGCGGCGTGGTATTCGCCGTCTCGCCGGTCGCCCATTCCCACGCGCGCGCCAGCTTGGCAACGTTGCCGCGATTGATATCCGTGAGCGATGAAAATTTCGTCGCTGCCAGGTCGCCACCGAACGCCGGCCAATCATTGCCGGCCTGACCGTGGGCCGCGGCGGCGCTGATCACGAGGGCGCATGCAGAAACTGAAATAAGCCGATCTGTCTGCCTCATCACGCCCTCCGCGGTAGCCCGCGTTCCAGTTCGTGTGTTGAACGCAACGAAAGGGCGCAAAAGGTCAAAGTCGCGTTCGCACAACTCCCGCTCACGCACGTCGGCGCACCCACGATGAACATATTCTCATGATCGTGCGTCCGCCCCCACGAGTCCACCACACTCGACGAAGCGTCGGCGCCCATCCGGCAGCCGCCGGCCGGATGATCCTGGAAGTTGTCCACCGACGTGCGCAACACGGTTCCGTTCCCTGCCTTCGCCATGCTCGCGAACAGGGTCTTGATCGACACCTCGGTCCGTTCGCGGAGCGCGATCGACTCCGGCGCGTCTTTGAACGCGAGCTTAGGCAGCGGATCGCCCCACTCGTTCGTGCGCGTGGGGTCGAGCGTGAGCTCACTCGCGCGATCGGGAATCACGTCGTAGTACGAGCGTACGCGTGCCGTGCCCGTCCGAGTGCGACGACGCCAGTCATCGAGCACGGCGTCGCCCAACATCACCGCACCACCGTCGTCCACGAGCCGAGCCGTTTTCCCGACGGATGATTCCCAGATGCGCAAGTCGTGTCGGATGTACGGGCTTCCCTCTTTCGGTCGCATGAACTGCTTCGTCAACAGACTGTGCTGTTCGTTGATCCCCGGATACAGACGAATGGGAAGATCCACATAACCCTGCACGTTTCGATGACCCGCCAGATACTTGCCGACCAGCCCGGAGCTGTTCGCCACGCCGTTCGGTGCGCCCGTCTGCGCTGATAACAGCAGCACGTGTGAGCTCCACGTGTATCCCGCCGCGACGACGAACATTTTTGCATGGAGCTCGACCGGATCGTTCGGATGATCGCGATCGACGGCCATAGCGTGTGAGATCCGCTTGCCACCCGGTTCGAGCACGAGTCGCCGCACCAGCGTCCTGGTCACCAAACGGATCTTGTTGCTACGCTTCAACGCATCCCACGTGAAATCGGGCGAATACTTCGCGCCGATCGGACACACCGGCGTGCACGTGTCGTTGCGACAGCATTGGGCGCGTCCCCCATACACCACCGAATTCTTGGCCGATGGCTGACTCCACGTCGCAATTCCCGCCGTGGCCGCCCATTTCTTGAGCAATTCGAGATTGTAGGTGAGCGGGAGCGCCGGCATGGGAAACGGCTTGCTGCGCGGATCGAGATCGGCGGGTCCCTGCTCGCCGGCCACGCCCATCAGCTCTTCCGCTTCTTGATAAAACGGCTGCAGATCGTCGTACGAGATCGGCCAGTCGGTTCCGACACCAAACAGACTTCGTTGTTTGAAGTCCTCTGGAGAGAAACGCGGCGTCACGCCTCCCCAGTGCATCGCCAAGCCGCCTACTTGCATCGAGCGGGATTGGAGCGGGCCTTCGATCTCATACCCGTCGATGTGATCGCGACCCCAGGGATTCTCACCGTAGCGGAGAAATCGTTCGCGCATCGCGGCGCGCTGGGCAAGAGGAATTGTGTCGTCTCCCGCTTCCACGACGACGATTTTCGCCGATGTCGTCCGCGAGAGCCGATCGGCAACCATCGCCGCGGTGATCCCCGACCCGACGATGCACACGTCGCACTCGATCGCGCGCCGCATCAGCGTTCACTCACTCTGAGCACCGGCAGCGGCTTGCGCGCCGACTCCGACAGCGGCCGGCATGTCGCCTTTCCGATCTTGGACTCGTAACACAAATCGGCGGCCGCCGAGCTGTCGTAAAAATGCGCGAGCAGCGCGACGGCGACGTGATTTGCGTCGGCGACGGCGGGAATCCGATCGAGTCGCTGTCCCGCCAGCGCCGACCGCACGATCGCCTGACGGTCAGCGACGCTCACTTCTCGAAATGCTCGTTGATGTTTCGCACGCGCCGCGGCGTCGAGCTCATCGAGCTGCGTGGCCCAGCGTGTTACTGGCGTAGGTCCAGTCGTACGAAGGCGTGACGTTCCGTACCCGTGATTGATCTCGGCGCCCTCGTGATAGCCGGCGCCCCAATCTCGAAGCGATGCGGCTTCCTTGGCGGCGCCGATCTTACCGAGCGCGGAGGGAAGCACGCATTCGGCGAGCGCGCCGAGCGTTGCTGGATTGGACTGCAGATGAACGACGGCCGCGGCGTGGGCTCGCCGCACGACAAGCGCGAGCGGGACAGCACTCGCCAACGCGGCGAGAAAGGTGCGGCGGGACAGGGTGGGCATCGCTTCACGATGGCGCCCGTTCGAGCGTGGCGCCAGAGTGAGCGGGCGATCGATCCAGCAAAGGCCAAGCTACGATTGGCCGCGTACAGGACGTCGGTTGGGACGACTCGTGGTGCTTCGCCACGGAATGCGCGGAGGTGCTGAGAAGCGCCGATCACCAGGAAGGGTCCCAACCGGTGCTCTCTACGCGACCACGAGAGTGGCCACGAGAGCCGCCACGAGCCCGGCCATGAAAGCAGCTACCGGATCCAATGCCCGATGCGCGACCACCGAATGTCGCTGATCGCCGGCATCGGGCGATCGCTCACCTGACCGTTGCAGGGACTGTCGGCCGTGTCGGGGCCGGGAATGTATGAGTAGTACACGAACAGCGGCCGGCCGCGCACGTTCGCCCTCGGTACGACACCCCAGTAGCGGCTGTCCTTGGAGCAGTACCGATTGTCGCCCATCATGAAATAGTGATCACTGGGAATCACCAGCGGTCCCCAATTGCCGAGCGTCGGTTGCGCCGGTGGTGGTCCAAAGCGCGATCCCTTGATCTCGATCTTGTGCTGCCAATCGAAATTCGGCGCGATTTGTGTGTTGTCGCCGCTCGGATTGGACGCCGCGAATCCCTGGCGCTGCGCGATGCCGTTGAGATACAACACACCGTCGCGCATGTAGAGCGTGTCGCCCGGCATCCCTTTGAGACGCTTCACGAGCGTGGGCGTGAAGTCGGGTGCGTTGTCCGGCTGATAGGGCGACTCGAACACCACAACATCGTCGTGCTTCGGGTTGGTATACCCCGGGAGATGCGCGTTCGTGAATGGAATCGTGGGTCCGTAGGCGAGCTTGTTGACGAACAGCCAGTCGCCGATGAGGAGCGTGGGAATCATGCTGCCGGACGGAATGCGGAACGCCTCGACGAACAGCGTTTTCACGAACAGGTAGATGATGATCGCGCCGGCGAGCGACTTGAAGTTCTCCCACGCCCACCGACCACGCGGTTGCGCGGGTTTCTTCTTTCCTCCGCCGGTGCGCGCCTGCGCGACGACGTTGTCGGATTTCGCATTCTTCGCGGCGGAGGAAGATGAGGAAGAGCGTTTCGCCATGGCGGTGCTGGAGCGCGGAAAGGGACGGGTAGTGGTGAATCTACGAGGTGTTCTACGCAGCGCACACATCGGGAGTTCCGTTCACACAAATGCAGCGGGGGGACGTGCCAATGAGCACGTCCCCCCGAGTGCAGACCACGAAAAACTCTACTTGATGTGCTTGTTGACGAGCTTGGTCATTTCGAACATCGAGACCTTGCTCTTTCCGCCGAACACGGCCTTGAGCTTGTCGTCGGCGTTGATCATGCGGCGCTCCTTTGCATCCTGGAGACCGTTCTTCTTGATGTACTGCCAGAGCTTTTTCGTGATCTCTGTGCGTGGAATCGGATTGTTCCCGACCACCGCCGCAAGCAGCGGAGCTGGCTGCTTCGGCGCCATGAACGCCGCATTCGGCGTCCGCTTGACCTTCTTCGCGGCTTTCTTCGCTGGCTTCTTTGCAGCCTTCGCAGGCTTTTTCGCCGCGCTCTTCTTGGCGCCGCCTTTCTTGGCGGCCTTCTTTGCTCCCTTCTTTGCAGCCATTCTCTCTCCCGGTAGATGGAATGGTTGGGGGTTGAATCCCGTGAAGTTTGTCGATTTCCCCTATGAAAACCGACCACCTTCCGAGGGCGAAAGGTATAATCATCGGCGTAGGACGCAATAGGGAAATTGATTTTTCCCCTATGAGAATCAACGATTCTCCCTCTGAAAACGGTCGCAATTCTCAGATTCGCGCACGCGTGCTCACTCGACGATGTGTCGATTTTCACTCGGAGAAACGCAATTTCTCCTCTGAAAAACCCGCGAAACGCACACCGAGCAACACTCGCGCGCCGATCACGCGCCGGTCACCCGGCGATCATTTCAGCCGCGCACTCAGCCAATCGGCGATCACACCAAGCACCTCGCGACGTACACGCAGCGAGAGCAGCGACGCATACGCCACGTTGCCCGCCGCATCGCGAAACGCACCGCTCGGATCGGCAACGAACAGATGATTCGTCTCTGGGAACGTGCGCATCGTCACGTCCACGTTTCCGCCGGCGCGGAACGCCGCACTCAACTTTGTCGCCTCACTCACCGCAATCTGCCGGTCCGTTTCCCCATGGAGAATCAACACCGGCGTCTTCACGCGCCGAGCGACCGCAGTCGGATCGTAGGCGAAGAAGAACGTCTCCCAGGCACGTTTCCCCGCGACAGAGTCCGCGGAACGACGCGCGCGCGCCATCGTCGAATCACGCGCCGCCCCCTGCAGATGCGCAACACTGTCGATCAAATACCGGTTCTGCTCGGCCACGATCTCGCGCCCCGTCGACGCATGCGCCGCCATCGACACAATCGCGCGGAGCTGCGGATCCGTCGACGCAACCATCGGCGCAATGATCGCGCCCTCGCTGTGTCCCACCAGACCGATGCGCGCGCCGTCGATCTCCGAACGCGAGCGCAGATACGCGACCGCCGCACGAATATCATCGGCGAAATCCGCCGTCGTCGCCGTGAGCGGCCCAACATCCGATCCATTCACACCGCGATCGTCGAGGCGCAAAACAGCGATTCCACGACGACCCAACGTGTCAGCCAACTCACGAAACGGCCGATAGCCGGGCAGCGCGCTCGATTCTTCATCACGATCCTCGGGACCAGAACCGGTAATCGTAACGATTGCCGGAGCACGTCCACCCACGCGACCGCGCGGAATCGTCAGCGTCCCCGTGAGCCGCAATCCCGCCGGCGTTCGCACCTCGACGTCTTCCGCCGTATACGGCGCGTCAGTCGGCGCTGTATATCGATCAGGCGCCACCAATCGTACGTCGTCCACTCGAACGATCGTGATGTTCTGCGCCGCAACCGCTGCGCTCAGAAATCGTCCCGAGGGCGAAACCGCCACACGCGCTGAGACACTGCCAAAGTCGATCGTGGCCGAGTCGGCGCCGATGAACGTGACGGTGAGCGGCGCCGTCTGGGCCACGGACGTGATGAAGATCGGATACAGCACGGTCGTCTGTCCCGGGCCGATCTCCCGAGCATGAAGAATGATTTGTTCCAGAAACGCTGATGAACCGTTCACAAAGAGCAGGGCGCCCGTGGCACTCGGAATGTGCACGAGACCACGGCCCATATCGGCCACCACGCTGTCGCCGTCGAACCGGAGCGTGCCCTGTCGTCCGAGCGTATCGCCCGATGTCGCAAACACACGCGTCTCCATCTGCGCCACGAGGCCGTTTGGAGCCAGCGTCGCCCGATAGATGATTCGCGATCCGCGCACGCGATCGAGAATCTCGCCGCTCAGCTCAGTCGGCGTGCGCAGGCTTCGCTCGGCGAAGATGGTGTCGCGCCCCGAAAGCATGTAATAGCCGGCGCGCTCGGAAGCCGTCTGCGCTCCCAGAACGATTGGAGCGCCGAGCAACAGACCCGACAAGCGAAACAACGTCATCCGTGAACCAGCTCTATCGCGGAAAGGAGTCGAACAACGCCATCATTTGAATATCGTAAGGATCCGGCGCCGCGTCGTCGTCGCCAATCTCCATGTTCAGCTGCGGCGTCTCGAGAATGAGTGGAATGCCCTGCGAGCGACTGTCGGCGAATAGCTGACGAAAGGGCTCAACGCCGATCTGTCCGTCGCCAATCAGCACATGACGATCTTTGTTCGACGCCAACGCGCCTTCGCTGTCGTTCATGTGAATGAAACCGGGCGCCTCACCACTCTCTTCGACGAACTCGTCGAGGATGCGCGAGACGGCGCCGTCACCTGCGCGCAGATCGTACCCCGACGCAAAGAGATGGCACGTATCGAGACCGTAGCCGGTGCGTGACCGAAGCGCTTTCGGAATGTGGCGGAGAATCGCGCCAACTTCTGCGGCCGTCTTAGCGAATGTGCGTCCCGCGCCGGCGGTGTTCTCGACGAGCACTCTCGTCTCGCCGTGCTTGACGTGCTCGAGCGCGTGTACGATCGCGCCCGCCACTCGTTCGGCGGCCGCTTCGCGATTGTCGTCCGTCGCGGCACCGGGGTGAAAGCAGATCGAACCAATGCCGAGCGCGGTGGATCGCTCGAGCTCTTTGGCCAGGCCGCCGCGCGCGCGCGACGACTTTTCTTCGTCGGGCGTCGCGGTGTTCAGCACGTAGGCCGCATGAGCCATCACGTGACGAGGATCGATCTTCGCCTCGACCAGCGCGGCGCGGAAGCGTTCAACGCGTTCCGGCTTGATGGACACCTTGTCGCCGTAGTACTTCGGAATCGCCGTAAAGATTTGCAGCGCCTGCATCCCCGACGCTCCCGCTCGACGAGCGGCCATGTGAATGCCACCGTTGTCGATCGTGTGCGCGCCGACGAAGTGCGTCATGGTAATTGTTCCCTCCAGAGGTCGATCATTCGTGAGCCGCCAACGTAGTCAACACTCTGCGGATTCTTCAAGCGTCGCAAGCGGCGTACGACCTCGGCGATTCGCAACGCCTGCTCGTGGATGACATTGAGCAGCTCGTTCCGTTCGCCCTTTTCGTCGAGATCCATGATCATCAGCTCGGCATTGCCGAGCAACGCGGACAGCGGATTGTTGATTTCGTGCTGTAACGCCAGTGTCGCTTCGCCGATACCCGACAGCCAACGCGCTTTCGACAACTCCTCTTCGGCGTTGCGGCGAGCGAGGTCTTGCGCCATGCGACGGCGCGCCACGATCAGTCGCGCTCGCAGATCTTCCGGCGTCGTGGGCTTGGCAATGAATTCGTCGCCACCGGCGTCGAGCACCAACTCCAGCGTTTCAGGATGATCGCGACCGGTCAGGAACAGAATGAAGACTTCGTGCTTCTCGTCCAGCTCGCGGATGCGGTGGCAGACTTCAATGCCGTCCACGTCCGGCATGTCCACGTCGAGAATCACCATGTCCGGATGCCACTCTTCGAACGCGCGCCACGCGTCCGCGCCGTCCGTCGCGACTTCGGTCTCGTATCCAAGCTCGGCCAGCACGGCCACAACGAGCAGACGGACGATTGGATCGTCGTCTGCCACGAGAACGCGCAGCGCGGCCGGTGTTTCGTCGTTCATTGAATCTGTCCGGACCGCACCACGTGAGTCGTGGTGCTGTCAGCCGTGCGTTGTGTCATCCAAGCCACGGCGAGATGTCGCCCGGCGATCGCGACGGTCGGTTGCGACGCCATGTCGATGTCGCGGGACGCCGTCACGTGCCACTCGAAGATGTGTCCCTGACTCGAGGAGACGGCGACGTCGACCTGCCGGCGCGTTCCATTCGGTTCTTCGTACGCCACGACGACACGATCGCCATCGGCCGCAATCGCGGTCGAGACGAGCCGTTCTCCGTAGATGACCGCAACCGGTGAGTGGAGCATGGAGCTCATGAAGTGAGCGAAGAAAACCCCCGTGCCTTCGGGGGCGATCATGGAATAGGCGACGTGCAGGTCGTCCCCCACGACCGCAACCGACGGAGGAGGACGCCTGCATCCAACAGAACCGATGTCGGAAGTATCGACCGCCATTGCGGTTCCCCAAGTTTTTCCCGAATCGGGCGAACTCGCGGCCACCAGGCGACCACTGCTATCCGCCCTCACCGACCACCAGACCGCGTAAAAGTGCGCGCTCCCGGCGACCGCTCGGAGCGACGACGCACAGAGCCCGTCCGCCTTCGGTAGCGCGGCTGGAAGGGCCGCTGCGGCCTCGAAACGCGCATGGCCAGCCGTATCCACAGCGAGGCGGGTGGAGCCCCCAGCCTGCGCCAGCGCGACGGGCACCGACCACTCCACCGGCGGGGCCTCGCAGGCTGTAAGGGCGATAACGGGCAGAACGACGAGGGCGAGGCGCATCGTGGGAGAATAGTCGGGCTATCAGACCCGCTGACAGCCCAAGCGTTGCCGATTAGCTATCAGAACACCAGGACAGCAACGACAGCCAACGCCACAACGACGGTTGGCAGACGGCCGTTTCGAAAGCAGCCGCTCGCCGCTCGTCGCCAGCCCACAAAGGACGTTCTCATGGCCGTGACCACTCCTCCATCTCTCATCGTCGCCGCGCCGGAATCGGCCGACCAAACGTCGGCCGCGCCGACTCCGCTCGCAGCGTTCAGCGGCACGCGTCGCGTCCCGCCGCCGACCAACGAACCGATCAAGAGCTACGCGCCCGGTTCGCCCGAACGCGCAACGCTCAAGACGCGGCTCACAGAGATGGCGAACGAACGCATCGAAATTCCGATCATCATCGGCGGAAAAGAGATTCGGAGCGGCGAGACCGCACAGTCAGTCATGCCGCACAACCATCGCCACGTGCTCGGCGACTGGCACAAGGCGTCGACCAAGCACGTGCGCCAGGCGATCGACGCCGCTCGCACGGCGCGCGGCGAGTGGAGCAACTGGGCGTGGGAGGATCGCGCGGCGGTGTTCCTCAAGGCGGCGGAGTTGCTCGCGACGACGTGGCGTTCGACGCTCAACGCGTCGACCATGCTCGGCCAATCCAAGACGGTCTTTCAGGCGGAGATCGACGCCGCCTGCGAGTTGATCGACTTCTGGCGCTTCAATCCCGCCTACGCGCAGGAGCTGCACGACGAACAGCCGTTGTCGAACAACATGATGTGGAACCAGCTCGACTATCGTCCGCTCGAAGGATTCGTCTACGCCGTCACCCCGTTCAACTTCACGTCGATCGGCGGCAACCTGCCCACCGCGCCGGCGCTCATGGGCAACACCGTCATCTGGAAGCCCGCGTCGAGCGCGATGCACTCGGCGTACTATCTCATGCGGCTGCTCGAAGCGGCGGGACTGCCGCCGGGCGTGATCAATCTCGTGCCGGGCGACGCCGCCGCGATTTCCAATGTGGTGTTGTCCGACCGCGAGCTCGCCGGCGTGCATTTCACCGGCAGCACGAGTGTGTTCAATAGCATGTGGAAGACGATCGGCGCGAATATGTCGCAGTATGCTACTTATCCGCGGATCGTCGGCGAGACCGGCGGCAAGGACTTCATCGTCGCGCATCCGTCGGCCGACCGGCAGGCGCTCGCCGTCGCCATCGCGCGTGGCGGCTACGAATTCCAGGGACAGAAATGCTCGGCGGCGAGCCGAGTCTACATTCCGCGCTCCATGTGGAACGACGTGCGCGACCGTACCGTCGCCATGATCGAAGACATGCAAATGGGCGACATCACCGACTTCCGGAATTTCATGGGCGCGGTGATCGACGAACGCTCGTTCACGAAGATCAGCGAGTACCTCGACGACGCGCGCAAGAACGCGACGATCGTGACGGGTGGCGTCGCCAAGGGCGACGAGGGCTATTACATCCGGCCCACGCTCGTCGAGGCGAAGGAGCCGGGCTATCGCCTGTTGTGCGAAGAAATCTTTGGACCGGTCGTCACGGCGTACGTCTATGAAGACGATCAGTGGAGCGAGATTCTCAAAGTCGTTGATTCGACCTCCCCGTACGCACTCACGGGCGCGGTGTTCGCCAACGATCGCGCCGCCGTGCGCGAGGCAATGCTCGCACTCCGGAACGCCGCCGGCAACTTCTACGTGAACGACAAGCCCACTGGCGCGGTGGTCGGCCAACAGCCATTCGGCGGCGCCCGCGCCTCCGGCACCAATGACAAGGCCGGCTCCAAGCTCAATCTCGTACGGTGGATCAGCGCTCGTTCGATCAAGGAGACGTTCTCACCGCCGCTCGACTATAAGTATCCTTTTATGGCCGAGCAGTAAGACTCGAGCGGCGCGCCGACACGTTCGTCTGCGCGCCGCGATCGCATTCGTCCCCCCCATGCTCATACTCTCTCAGTCCGACGTCGAGCGTCTGCTGCCCATGAAGGCGTGCATCGACGTCATGGCCGCGACATTGGCGGCGCTTGCCCGCGGCGAGGCCGTGCTCCCGCTGCGCACGGTCATCGCCATTCCCAACACCACGGACGCTTTCGCCGTGATGCCCGCATATCTTGGATCGCCGCGAAGCCTCGGCGCCAAGGTGATCACGGTGTATCCCGGCAATCACGGCACGCGGTTCGATTCACATCAGGGCGCGGTGCTGCTGTTCGATCCCGACAACGGCAGTCTCGTCGCAGTGATCGAGGCGAGCGCGGTGACGACGATTCGCACCGCCGCGGTGACGGCGGTCGCAACGCGCGCACTGTCGCGGGCGAACGCGTCGACGTTGGCCATGATCGGCTCGGGCGTTCAAGCGATCGCGCATCTCGAGTCCCTCTGCGCGGTGCGGCCAATCACATCGCTGCGCGTATGGTCGCGAAACACCGAGCATGCGCGTACGCTCGTGAGAGTTGCCGGCGAGCGATTTGGGCTCAGTGGAACCGTTGCCGAGAGCGTCGCGGCGGCAGTGCGCGATGCCGACGTCGTGCTCACCGCGACATCGGCGCGCGAGCCGGTACTGAACGGCGAATGGCTCACACCGGGCACGCACGTCAACGCGATCGGTGCGAGCCAAGCGTCGGCTCGCGAGCTCGACTCGGATGCGGTCGTGCGTTCGCGTTTGTATGTGGATCGACGCGAGTCTGCCCTCAAGGAACCGGGGGACATCCTCGTGCCGTTGCGCGAGGGTCGCATTACGGCGGATCACATCGTGGGCGAGATCGGCGAAGTGCTCATCGATCGCGCCCCGGGCCGCCGCTCCGACGATGAGATCACACTTTTCAAATCGCTGGGATTGGCCATCGAGGATCTCGCGGCTGCGTCGTTGGTGTATGACGAGGCCATGCGCACTGGGGCGGGAACGCGCGTCGAGCTGGGCGGAACGCGGCACGAGGCGCATTGAAGCACATCGAGCCACCGACGCTTGCGGACATCGAGGCCGCTCGCGACCGCCTCGGGCGATCGGTATTGCGCACGCCGCTTGTGCGGCTCGATGTCGACGCGCCGGCCGACATCTACCTCAAGCTCGAGACCCTGCAGCCGATCGGGTCGTTCAAGCTGCGCGGTGCGATGAATGCCATTCGCATGTTGTCGGCCGACGCCCTTTCCGCCGGTGTCTACACCGCCAGCGCGGGCAACATGGCGCAAGGCGTGGCGTGGGGTGCGCGCGAGCTTGGCATCCCGTGCACCGTGGTCATGCCGGAGAATGCGCCGCTCACCAAGCTGAGCGCGGTGACGCGCCTTGGCGCTCGCATCGTCAAACTTCCGTACGACGAGTGGTGGCAGACGTTGCGCGATCACGGGCGTGCCGGCATCGACGGCGCGTTCATCCATCCCGTTGCCGACCGCAATGTGATGGCCGGCAACGGGACTATTGGCTTAGAGATCGCTGAAGACCTGCCGGACGCCGCGGCGGTGCTCGTGCCATTTGGCGGCGGGGGACTCGTGTCCGGAATCGCAACGGCTCTGCGGGCCCTCGTGCCGGCTACGAAGGTCTTTGGGTGCGAGGTCGCCACGTCGACGCCGCTCACCGCGGCGCTGGCGGCGGGTGAGCCCGTTGTCGTTGAACGTCAGCCCAGTTTTGTGGATGGTATTGGCGGGCGCGGTGTGCTGCCGGAAATGTGGCCGATCATCCGTCCACTATTGCATGGCGCTCTCATCGCGCCGCTCGATGATGTTCGGCGCGCCGTTCGACTGTTGGTCGAGCGAGCGCGTGTTGTTGCCGAGGGTGCGGGAGCGACTCCGGTCGCGGTTGCTCTCGCGGGACACGGCGGTCGCGGCAGCGTCGTGTGTGTTGTGTCCGGGGGGAACATCGATATACAAACACTCATCGAGCTCTTGCGAGGATGAGTACGCTGTGACGAATCGGGATTTTGGGTAAACTATTGAATCATGATGAGATACGTGGCACTCAATCTGCCATGAGGAGACTCGCGCTCGATGGCGTGAGTGCCCGATGTGGGGGGAGAAGAGAAGTGATCTGAAACGGCGGGGCGGCAAATGCGAGATATTATTGATTCCACGGGTATCGCGTGGACGGTTTTTGAAGTGAAGCGCGGCGCCGGCGATCAGTGGTCTTATGCGCCTGAGGGATTTCGCGATGGGTGGCTGTGCTTCGAGTCGGAGATCAGCAAGCGGCGGCTGACACCAGTTCCGCCGCGGTGGCGCGAGTTCAGTGATGACGAGCTCGTGCGTCTCTTGCCCGTGGCACAGCCCGTGTCTCGTCCGCGTTCACGTTGGGAACAGCGTCGGGACGACCGCGCATAAGACAATTTGAATTCCAACCACATCGCGACCGGCTCGAGCCTTGAGGCTCGAGGCGGCGCAACGTCGTGGGAGCCGTCGGTATATCGTTTACGGCTGCGTCTTGGGAGTGGTTGGCGGCGTTGGCGGAGGCGTTTTCACTTTCCCTCGCCCGATCGAGCGATAGTACTCCTCGACATTCTGCTTGTATGCCGCCGGCACGTCGCCTGAGCGCTCGAGCAGCACGCGGGTCGAATCGCCGCCGCCCAACGCGCGCCGAAGTCCGAATTCAAAATCTTTAAACCCTTCGATCGTTTTGCTGCGAAGATCCGCGGCGGCCCGAGTGTCTTCGAGCGTGTGTGGGTTCGTGAGTTGCTTGAGCGATTCGATCGCGTTGTCCAACTCCTTCGTTGGAACGCCCTGCTTCGCGAGATCACGACGAAGCGCCTCGGCGTCCGCCAGCCGTTGCTGCGCTTCGCGGCTGAACTGCTGCGCGTCGTCGGGCGAGAGGCGCGCACCGTTGCCCTGAGGAACGCCGCCGCGTGGAATGCCGCCGGCATTTGGATTGCCGCCGCCGTTTCCATTTTGACGTCCCTGACCGCCGGGTTGCTGACCGCCCTGCCCTTGTTGGCCCTGTTGTCCTTGTTGGCCCTGTTGTCCTTGTTGGCCCTGTTGTCCTTGTTGGCCTTGCTGGCCTTGCTGGCCTTGCTGGCCTTGCTGGCCTTGCTGGCCTTGCTGGCCTTGCTGGCCTTGCTGGCCTTGCTGGCCTTGCTGGCCTTGCTGGCCTTGTTGTCCTTGTTGTCCTTGTTGTCCCTGCTGTCCTTGTTGGCCCTTCTGCCCTTGGCCCTTTTGCCCTTGCTGTCCTTGCTGTCCTTGCTGTCCTTGCTGTCCTTGCTGTCCTTGCTGGCCTTGCTGCCCTTGCTGGCCTTGCTGCCCTTGCTGCCCTTGCTGGCCTTGTTGGCCTTGTTGTCCTTGCTGACCCTTCTGCCCTGCATTGTCGGACAGACGACGCTCAGAACCATTGCCGTTCTGTTCCGCGCGCTGACGCATCCGCTCGTCCATCGACTGCAGACCATTCACCAAGTCGCGCGCCTTGTCGGCCGATTGCGATTGCTGCCGCTGACCGTTGGCTCCCTGTCCCGCGGCCGCCGCTTGCTGTATTCGCTTCCCAAGATCGTCGATGTCACCGCTGATGATCTGCTCAGCCGAATTCATCCAGTCCGCGGGCGCCGTACGCGCCTGTTGCTGCGTCTGCCGTAGCTTTTCTTCGACTTTGCGACCGCGCAGGGTGTCCGCCGCCGATTCCAACGCACGCGACATCTCTTTCTGATCGCGCTTTGAGTCGAGCGACATCCGATCCAGCTTCGATTTGAGATCTTTTACTTCGTCCGCCATCGCCCCTTTCTGTTCGGCGATCGACTGCTGAAGCTGTTGCTGCGCCCCCGCGTTCCCCGCAGTCTGGCCCAGCTTCTGGACGTCCGACTGCACTTTCTTTTCCTGGTCGGCAAGCTGCTGCGCCGCCCGTTGCGCATCACTCAGGTCGCGCGACGATCGGCCGGTCTTCTCCTGATCGAGGAGACGACGCGCCTCCTGAAGGCTGTTCAACGCTTGCGACGCATCGCCCGTCTTCGACCCACTCGCCGCCGCGCGACGCATGGCATCTGCCGCATCTTGCAGCCGGCGCGCGGCGTCCGAAAGCGACTGCGACTGCTGCTCGCGCGCGAGACGCTCGAGTTGGCGAGCTTGCTCTTCGGCCTGCTGCGCGAGATCGCGCTGCCCTTGCCCACCCGACGCGCCCGACGCGCCCATCTGGCCCAAACTGTCCGCCTTGCGGCGCGCACGGTCATTTTCCTGCTGCTGACGCGCTGCGAGCTGACGGAGCTTCTCCAGCGTCGCGTCGACTTGGTTGTCCGCCTGCTGCTGTTGCTGCCCCTGCTGACCGCGCTGGACCGCCTCGTACTGATTGCGCATGCGATCCTTCTGCAGCTCGAAGATGTCGGCGAGATCCTCCGCACTGGTCTTGTTGCCGCCGCCACCACCGCCGCCACCGCCACCACCCATGGAAACCTGAATTTCGTGAAACACCGCTTCGGCGCGTTGCAGTTGCTGCAGTGCCCGTTGCTCGGGCTGTAACGCTGCCTGCGGCGATCCGGTCGTCAGCTTCTTTTCAGCCGTATCCATCGCGGCTGAAGCCTTGGGAAGTATGTCGGCGATCTTCTTCCAGTTGCTGTCCGACGCCGCGATTCCGCGATCGATCAGACGTGTCGCGAGTTGATCGGTCTGCTCGCGGAGACGCTGCTGCGACAACCGAAGGGTCGCGAGGTTTTCCTCGAGCGACTTTTTGTCGGTGGTCGCACTGTCACGCGCCGTCTTGAACGTCGCGGCGATGATGTCGCGCTGCTTCTGCGAAAGTTGGCCCGCGTCGTCCGGCGGCTGTTGACCGCCCCCACCGCCTCCCGGCGGCGCCTGGCGCTGGCGATAGTCATTCTCGTACGGACGAACCTGCAGGAAGAAAATGTCGGTGGACGCGCTCTGCGCACCACTCACGTTGTTGTTGTCCGTCGCGCGCGCGAAATACGTGACGACATCGCCCGGTTGAAGATTGAGTCCCTCGAGCATGAACGTGTGCCCGGCCGACAGATCACGAATCGCCTTCGTGCCGTCGTGCAGCGGCATCACTCGCTCAGGAGCCCCATTCACCGAGTAGACGAGGTCAAGCTTCGCGACCCCGTAGTCATCCTCCGCCTTCACTTCCGTGTAAACCTCATCGACCGACAACACTTTCTGATCGCGCCCAGGCTTGGTGAAATGGATCGTTGGCGGACGGTCAGGGATGACGTCGATGGTGTAATCGAGCGATCCGGTGACCATTTTCCCCTGCGGGCCCTGTAGTTCTACTTTGTAGAAACCCGGCTTGTCGACGCGCAGCATCGCCATGAGCTGGCCGTCGGCCGTTGGAACGAGTGCGAGAGTGTCCCCGCCGTCGACGATCACGCGACCGCCGGTGGTCGGCACTGTCGACGCAACTCGAATGCGCACCATCGTGCCCTTGAGCGCGGCGATGTCCCCCGTGCTGTCCACGTTTTGCGGGTCCATCTGCGTGTACGCGGGGAACCGATACTGCAGGTCCATCCGCTTCACATACGGAAGATTGGAGACGTCGATCGTGTAGGCGGTTGAACGCACGCCGTTCGCCTCGACCGCGTACTGCGTTTTGCCGCCGATGTCGAACATGCGAAATGCGTAACGACCAGTGCTGTCGCCGCTCATCGGCAGGCGCGTCCACTCCGCCGAATCGGCACGGCGAACGAGAAGCTCGACGCGCTCGGATTGGAATCCCCGCAGCCGCGCTTCGATCAGCTCGTCGCCACCCTTGGCAACGGTTGCGTTCCCCGGCTCGACAGAAATCGTGAACGGCGCTGCGGCCTCGGGACGATCCCACGGCATGGCGATGAGACGCACGCCGTTCCGGATGATCGGCGGCCCAAACATCGTGAGCAGAAACGCCGCGGCGATCACGGCGAAGAGAATGCCGCCGTTCGCCCGCAGCTCGCCCGCATCGATCGCCCGGCCATCGTTGGCCTTGTGAACGCGCTCGAGCGCGGCACGCGTCAGCCGGTCGATGAACGCCGGCGAACGCGGCGCGCCCGGTACCGCCGCTCCGCGCTGCATTTCAATGGCGGTGATGACGGTCGCCTTGAGCGATCGCTCATGCTCTTCGAGATAGAGAGCAACCTGCTCGTCGCGCAACTTCGGCAGAAGCGGGCGAACGATGAAGCGAAACGCGATGGCGAGAATCGCAACGATCGCGACCAGGCGGCTGATCATCACCGCGCCGTCGCTGTATTTGAGTTGATTCATGGCGTACGCAGTCGCTGCGAGCACAAACCAGCTCGCGGCCACCGTGATCGCCGCGCCGCGCAAGGCGCGCTTGGCGCGATAGCGGTTCCGTACTCCGCGAACGACTCCGAAGAGTCGCGCGTGCTCCGAAGGAATCCCCCCGCCGGGTCCGCCGTGTACGCTTTCCATCGTGCCCCCCGTGCTGCTTATGTCAGCCCGTCGCTCGCGATAGGCGATTCGAGAGCATCGTCTCGCCCGCCATCAGTAGGAGTGCGCCGAGCAAGAGATACCACCACACCTTCTGTCGTTGTTCCTGATCTTTCGGTGTCGCCGTGTTGAGATCGCTGCCCGGCAAACGTTGGCCATTCACGGCCGTGACCGCGACGACGATGTCCTGCGGATCGAGATGCGACAGATCCGATTCCGCCGGATCGACATTGACGGCAATTGGCCGACCACTGCCCACGGGCGTGTTTTGCCCGCGCAGCTCGTAGAATCCCTGCTCTTTGAGTGTAACGAGATGTCCGGCGCCTGTCGCCGTCACCCGCTCGCGAACCCCCGACGGCGACTCTACGATCAATGTGTTCGCGCTGTCGGCAGCCCGGCCACCGGTAAACGGCGCGGTCAGCTCGCCGTGCCGCGACAAGTCGAGCACGTCGCCGGCGGTGAACCAGGGCCGTGGATCCGCATACCGCCCAACATGCTTTCCGAGCTGGTGAATGAACGGGAGAAACACCGGCTGCAGCGGGAGGTTGGTCCAGTACGGATCCATCGTCGACGCCCACACGACGATTTTCCCCGAGCCAACTGTTCGCTCGACGACCGCAGGCGCGCCATCGTCGAAACGCGCGATCACGCTTGCGTTCGGCTGCGCCGTGAGCGCGCGATAGCGATAGAACCGCGCCGTTGAGAAATCGCCGCTGCGCGGAGCATTGAACAATTCAAATATGGGATGTGCGTAGTCGACCGACGACAACGTGCCGCCGGCGTCCGCCGTGCGATCGACCACTGCGCCAATCGTGGCCGGCAAGAGTACACGCCACTCAGCCGGCCACGTTTCCGGCCGGCCGCCGCCGGGAACGACGACAATTCCGCCGCCGCCATCGAGCACCGCGCGGAGCCGCGCGCCGACCGCGCCGGCCGGAGGAGCGACTTCGTTCAGCACAACCAAGGCGCGTCCGTCGAAATCACGAGGCGTGAGCGCGTCGGCCGTCTTCAGATCCACCCGGAACGACGGCCGATCGCCGATCGCCAACGCTCGGCTCAAAAACAGACTTTGGTTTTCGCGCGCGCCCGGCGGATCAACGACGAGCACGGCGACCGCTTCGTCCGGCGCGACCGTGAAGTTGAGAACGTCGTCCTGCGTCAATGAGTCGGGCGTAACGCGAACGGCGCCTTTCGTGGCGCCACTCGGAACGGCGATCGGCGCGAAAGCCACCTGCTGCGCGCCGTGTGGCGGGACATTCGCGCGAACCGTCTGCGCGTCGCGTCCGCCGACGGCCAGCGTGGCGGAAACCGCCTTGACCGCAGCGCCCGTGTTCACGAGACGCGCGGCAACCGTCGTGTGATCGCGTTCGCCGGCGCTGTCGCGACTCGTCGTCACCTGGGCGACAGAAATATCCGCGACGGCGGCGGCGCCGAGGTCGATTGGAGTGACGACGGTTCCCTGGGGAAATACGATCTCGTTGTGGTTCGCCCAACCGACTTTCTGGAAGTCGGAAATGAGGATGACTTCGCGGCGCGGCAACGTGGACGCAGCGATGATCTGCGACGCGAGCTTGAGCGCCGGCGCGAACCGAGTTCCTTCCGAGCTCACCTTGGCGGCGTTGATCGCGGCAATCACGCGATCGGGCGTGGCCATGGGCTCGGTGGCGACCGAAGCATCACCGGCGAACAACACGAGCGTCGCGCGATCGGTGCCGGTCATCCCGCTCACGGCCTTCCGAGCGGCATCGCGCGCTTTGGTCCATCGGTCGGCGTAACCCATGCTCGACGAGCGATCCAACAAGATGACCACTTCGCGCGCGCCAGTCGTTGCGACGGCCGGGTGTTTCTTCGCGAAAAACGGCCGCGCGAACGCCGCGACGAGCAACGCCAATGCCACGCATCGCAGAATTAGTAGCAATAGGTGACGAATTTTCTGCCGGCGCACCGACCGATACGGAATACGCTGCAGAAACATCAACGACGGAAATTCGACGACGACCTTTCGTTCCCGGTTGATCAAGTGGATCAAGACTGGGACGGCGATCGCGGCGAGGCCGGCGAGGAAGGCGGGGGCGAGGAAATTCACTTAGCGCACCCGATTGATGCGCTGGCGCGCGGCCAGATACGTGAACAGCGCGCCGTCGAGCGGCTTGGACGTGTCGAACAGCGCGTAGTCGGCCCGCGTCTCTCCAATGCGCTTGGACAGCGTCGCGGTGTGCTCGCGAATCAGATCGGCGTACTGCTTACGCAAATACTCGGGGATCACGGGCATCTTCTCGCCCGTCTCCATGTCGATGAAGTTGCTCGAGTCGGTGAAGGAGAAATCACGCTCGCGCGGATCCAGCAGATGAAAGACGACGATATCGTTCCCGCGACCGCGCACGTGAGTCAGCGCGCTGATGATGTCCTCGGGGTCCTCGTAAAAATCCGAGATGAGCACGACGAGGCTGCGCCGCCGGAACATCTCCGATAGCTTGCGCAGCGGCGGCAGGAGCGACGACTTGCCCGGTGTCACCTTGGAGTCGCGCGCATTCTTCTCGATGCGATCGAGCGCGTGCAGAATGTGTTGAAGATGCTTGGACGACGGCGGCACGTATTCGACGATGTCGGTGTCGATCGTCGCCATGCCCACGCGGTCGCGCTGCAAGCTCGAGAAATACGTGAGACACGCGGCCAAGAAACAGCCGTACGTCAACTTCGAGATGCGCCCGTCCTCCGGAACCGCACCGTACCGCATCGACGGCGACACGTCCAGAATGACGGTGAAGTTGGTGTTCGTCTCGGCTTCGTATTCCTTGATGAAATACTTGTCGCTTCGTGCATACAACCGCCAGTCGATGCGGCGAATGTCGTCGCCCGGCATGTAGGGCCGGTGCTGCGCGAAGTCCGCCGACGCACCCAGATGCGGCGAACGATGCAACCCGTTGATGAACCCCTCGACCACGGTACGGGCGAGCAGCTCGAGATTCCCGATCCGGCCGAGGACGGTCGGATCGAGAAAGGACGTCGCGGGCGAGACCGCTGCTGTCACATCCCGCTCTTCGGAACAGGCACGGCGTTCACCAACTTCTCGATGATGGAATCAGTCGTGATGCGTTCCGACTCCGCGTGGAAGTTCGTGAGGATGCGGTGACGGAACACGGGCTTGGCGAGCGCGCGGATGTCGTCGAAGCTGACGTTGAAGCGGCCGTCCATGAGCGCTCGTGCTTTGCCGCCCAAGATGAGCATCTGTGGCGCGCGCGTGCTGGCGCCGTAGGACACCCACTGCTTGATGAAGTCCGGGGCTTTGGGGCCGGGACGACTCCAACGCGCCAGACTCACTGCGTAGCGCGCGACCGGCTCGGCGATTGGCACGCGGCGGATCAGCTGTTGAAAGGCGATGATGTCCGCGCCGCTGACGGCGTGTTGGAATCGATGGCTCTGCACGGACGTCGTGCGCGTCGCGACGGCGACCTCGTCGTCCTCGGGTAGATAGTCCATGATGATGTTGAACATGAACCGGTCGAGCTGTGCTTCGGGCAACGGGTACGTGCCTTCGAGCTCGATCGGGTTTTGCGTCGCGAACACGTGGAACGGCTCGTCGAGCTTGTACGTCTTGCCCTGCACGGTGACGCGATGCTCTTGCATGGCCTCGAGCAATGCCGACTGCGTCTTGGGCGGCGTGCGGTTGATTTCGTCGGCCAGCACGATGTTCGCGAAGATGGGCCCGGGCGTGAACACCATGCGACGCCGTCCAGTTTCCGGATCGTCTTGAATGATGTCGGTGCCGGTGATGTCGCTCGGCATCAAGTCTGGCGTGAACTGGATGCGCGAAAACTTGAGGTCGAGCACCTGCGCCATGGTGTGGATGAGCAGCGTTTTCGCCAGGCCAGGGACGCCGACGATGAGGCTGTTGCCGCCGGTGAACAGCGACAGCAGCACGAGCTCGATGACTTCCTCCTGTCCCACGATGAGCTTGTGCAGCTCGGCGATGATCTGATCGTGACCGGCTTTGAGGCGGTCGGCGAGCGCGATGTCGTCGGAAGAGTCCAGGGCGGGATTGGGGAGCGTCGTGGCCAAGAATCGGGTCTCTGTGAAGGTTGAGTCGATCAGCTCGATGCGTTCTCGAAATGTGCTACTTCGTTAGTGCGTCAGCGCGTAGATGATGTAGTTGATGCCGAGTTTATAGATCTCGTTCGCTGCCGCGATCGGCACGAAGCCGGTCGCCGAGTACTGCCACGATTCGCCGATGTCGTTGTCGACGTTGGCCATGAGGATGAGTCGTTTCTTGGGATCGTTGTCCTGGTAGACTGCCCAGTAGGTGGGCAAGTTGGTGCCGTAGACGGACACGCCTGACACCGCCGCTTTGAGATCGATCTTGAAGAACGAGTCGAAGATCGGTTCCTTGCCCGTAAGCTGAACCCACTTTGCTCCTGGCAACGCGCGCGCAACCTCGTTGCGGAGATTCGTCCAGTCGTACTGGCCGCGCCAACCCTCTCGAAAGTCGTCGAAAATCATGAATCCGCCCTTGAGGATGTAGGAGCGGAAGCCGGCGATCTCCACGTCGTTCGGATGCCATCCACCCGGCTCCGACATGTAGCTCACCGGATATTTGAATAGTGCCTTATCGTCGAGCGCGACGATCGCACTGCCGACGATCGGCCCTTCTTCGACAAACGGGCGCACCGCGGTGATGTCGCGCAGGATCTTCGTGAAATTCTCTTCGGCGTCCGGGTAGTCGTGAGACCAGCCCGGCCCTTCTTGCGACATGTGCTCATATCCGCGGTACTTGATCCGCGCGAACGTAAACCGTCCGTCGTAGAGCGGATTGCCGTGATACGCGGGCGGCGTGTAGAAGTCGGTTGAATTGCCAAAGTACTGGCCGAATCCGCCGGGACGCCGCTGCGCCGACGCCGTTCCCGCCGCGACCACACACAGCGCCGCCGTGACTGTCGTCGTTCTGAGAACGCTCATGGCTGCCGCTCCCCGTTGGGGCGAACCCGCGCGTCGTACAACGTGAGGAGCAACGTCTGCGCGCGTTCGTAGTTCGGCGCTTCCTCCAACGCCCGCAGGACGCTCGTGCGCGCGTGCACGTCGTCCCCGACATCGTGCTGTGCCAACGCCAACTGATACAGTGCGTCGGCCTTGTCCACGGGACCCAGCGCGACGATCGCCGCACGCTCACGCACGGTGCGCTGCTTGTCGCCCGCCGCCTTCGATAGCTCCGCCAATCGAACGTGCAGGGTGAGATCAAACGGATTCACGAACATCGCCCGATCGAGCGCGTCGGCCGCGCCGTGCGAATCGCCAAGCTTTTGCAGCACATCGGCGAGCGTCGTCAGCGCTTTGAAGTCGGTCTCCGTGAGCGCAGTCCACTGCGTCAAAAGGTCAGCCTGTTTGCGAAGATCGCCCTTCTTCTCGTAGGCCGCGGCGAGCAGCGCGTACGGACTGTCGGCGCCGCCGTACTCCGGGAACATCGTGCGTGCCTTCTCGAGAATCGGAATCGCTTCGTCCGGCTTGTTGTGCGCGAGCAGTCCCATTCCGGCAAGCAGTTGCACACCGAAGTCGTTGGGCGCGCTCGCCGCCGTCTTTTGCAGCTCCTCGGGCGACATCGAGCGATTGATTGCCGGCGGCTCCTTCGTGATCGAAGCAAGCACGCCACTGAAGCGAGTTCGAAGATAGTCGTCGAACTTTTTGTCGAAGGCCTTGATGTCGACGTTTAGAATCTTCAGAAACACTTGGTCGGTCGTCGACCCTTCCTTGTACGCCTGCAACATTTTGAGCAGCGCGGCGTCGCCGCCGTAGTCGCGCGCGATCAGCTCGCACACCAACGACGCCTGATAGTACGAGAACTGCACCTGCTCCGGATACGCGGGGTGCATGAACCCGTCGTTCATCCGGCTCACCGGCACGAGCTTGCCCGCCTTGAACGCCGCGAGAAAATCAGGCGACACACCGAAACCCCAACCCGGTTTCGCATGATGTTCCTCGTACACCGACAGTCCTTCAGACAACCATCGCGGCACGCGGTTGTCCGTCGTCCCGAGCGTGAATGTGTGCGCCAACTCGTGCCAGACGGTCGATCCCCAATTGAACGGCCCGGCATCCTTCGCCGCCGGCGAATCGAATGCCAACGTCGTTCCGAAGCTCACACCGAGCGCACCAAGTCCGGCGAGTCCGACAGTGCGAACAGAAAAATCCGAATGGCTGCGATACACTTCGATGCGAACCGGCGGCGGCGGTGTGTACGCGTACTTCTTGGAAAACGTCGCATACGCCTGCTCCGCCAAATCCTTCAAATAGATCGACAGAATCGGCGACTCCGATTTTTCGATCATGAACTGGAAATGTTCGCTCTTGCTCAGATCATAGTTCTTGTATGTGTCGAGCAAATCGAGCGTGTTCTTGACCCAGACGTTGTAGGGATCGCCGCTGAAGGACGTCTCGAGACTCTTCTTGCCGTCGGCGATCTGCCCGAGCCGCAGCTCGTTCATTCCGAGCACGCTCCAGGCGTGCGAGTCTTTCGGATCGAGCGTCACAGCCTGCTTGGCGAAATCGGCCGCCGGCTTGTACAGGCGCACCTGCGCGGCGAGCTCGCCGAGCGTGCTGTAGAGATCCGCGTCGATGGGATTGAGCGCGAGCGCGCGTTGCCGCGCAGCCTCAAAGCCCGCTTGGTCGTGCGACAGATACTTGATCGCCGCGGCGACGGCCAGCGTGTGATCCGCCGTGGGATTGACCTTCAACGCGCGATCGATGTCCTGCTGCGCCCCCGCATAGTCCTCGAGCCCCAGCAACATCTCGGCGTGCAGCGTACGGGCCTCGACGTACTCCGGATTGATGTTGAGCGCGGCGCGGAGCAGTGAATCGCCGCCGGCCTGTCCGTCGGCCTCGAGGCGACGCGCCGCCCCGAGCAGCGCGCGCGGGTCGTTGCCATTTGTCTGCAGGACGTCGTCGAACGTCTTCTGCGCGTCGGCAAAATTGTATTTCTTTAAAAACAGCTCGCCAAGTTGGTTCTTGGCATCGCTATTGGACGGATCGCTCGAAATCGCGCGATCGAACGCCTTGAGGGCGTCCTTGAACAGCTGCGGATCGTTCGCACCGAGGTACTCGACCGCTGTTCCCACCGCGGCGAGCTCCTCGCTGGTCAACTCGCCGCCCGCCGACTTGTTGTAGACGTCGATGAAGCGATCAAACTCCTTCATCGCCTTGTCGCGCTCACCGCGATCGTAGTGCAACACCGCGAGGTTGAGCGCCGCCGTGAGACTATCCGACGCTCGCTCCGCGCCGGCACGCACGAATGCGCTCTCCGCGGGCGCGCGCTTTCCACGCACCAGCAAAACTTCGCCGAGCGTGTTCCACATCTCCGCGCCGCCCTTCGCCGCCGTGCCGCGGCGCGCGGTGTTTTCCGCCTCGTCGTATTTCCCGATCGTCGCGTAGGCGCGCGTGAGTTCACGTTGCGCGGCGACCCATTGGCTGTCGGTCGCCGGAACTTTCGACAGAATCGCGATCGCTTCCTGATATTTTCCGGTGCGCAACGCGTCGCGGCCGGCATCGATGTCCTGCGCGCCAAGGGTGGACGCACCGGCGACGATTGCGCAGAGTGCGACCGTTATCCTGAGCGCGCCCGCGCCGCTGTGTGCAGGGCTCACCACGCGTTGCGTCATGCTTTCCGTCCCTCGATGTCACGAATGGACTTCGCCTTGCGCGCGAGGTCGACGAGCAGCACTTCGAGCGCGTCGTCGTACGCCTCGGATGTCATTGACGCTTTCTTGGTTCGCAGCGAATCGATGCGATCCTCGAGCCCGAACTTGTCCTTGTAGAGCGACGCGAGTTGCGGATCGTTGCCGTGTGCCGACACACCGCCGTCGAGAAAAAACCGGCGCGCGAGCAACCCTTCGCCGGTGCGGCCGTCTGGTTCGGCGACGCCGGTCTTCGCGCCCATGTCCTCGAGCTGCGCGTGTTCCGTCTGCAGGCGCGTGTCGGTCTCGTAGACCCGTTTCGTCTCGACAGTGGCATAGCGGAACGCCTCGAACAACGAAACGCGTCCGTCCTTGTCGGTGTCGGCGCCGTCCTTGGTCAGCGCGTCGACGAAGAATTGCGCGAACCTCGACTCGTTCCGCTCGAACGAGCTCTTCGTCGCCGTGATCACCACGCGGTTTGGTGCGGACACGACAGGCAACATGTCGCCGCTCGCGCTCGTGAGGTTCACGAACGCGATCTTTTGCGTGGGAAACTTTCCGAGCAATTGTGCGAAGTCGCGCGCGCTCAAATCGGGTCCAGGAATGCTGATTTTTGAATCGTCGTTCTCACCGCTGCCATGGCCGATGAGCACGAGCACGATTTGGTCGCCCGGGGCCGACTTTGTCGCCAGCTGATTGAGCGTTCGCTCAATATTCGCTTTCGTCGACTGTCCTCGAAAATGTGGCAGCTTGGACACGCTGTCCTCACCGAACCAACTGATCTCGGCGTCCGGAATCCCGTATCGCTTCGCCGCCGCGTCGGCCAACGCCGATGCGATGCGCGCGAATGAATCGGTGTACTTCTTTTCGCCGCCAAGCCCGCTCACGATGACGAGATGCGTCTGCGCCAACAGTGGCGCACCGCCGCTGAGCGCGCACAGTGCCGCGAGCGCCATTCGTGCGCGCGTTTTCGTGAACACGCCGATCACGCGAGGCCTCGTGCTTTGCGATAGGCCCATTCCCCGCCGAGCAACGCGACGAGGAGCATCAGGACGACGGGCATGTCCCACAGATCCATCTGGTTCACAATCGTCACGCCATGCTTGCTGAGCGCAACATCCTCGGCGAGCGTGCCCGCGGTTGCGGGCGTATAGAATTTTCCGCCTGTCTCAGTCGCGATGCGCTTGAGCAGCGGCGCGCGCATCTCGGCGTCAAAGTATTCCGTGTTGAGATCCGCGACGCGCACGTAGCTCGTGTCACCGATCACGCCGCCTGACGGCATCGTGGCTTCGATGCGAACGCTGTACACGCCCGGCTGTTCCGGCGTGAACGTCCCGCGATACTCGCCGTCGCGATCGATCGCCCAATCGAGTGGAAGGTCGCGCTTGAAGCCGCTGTCGCTCGTCAGGTGGGCGACGACTTTGGCGTCGTTGCGCGGAATGAAGATGCTATCGGCGACGGTCGCGCGAATGGCGATCGGACTTTTCGGATTGATCTGATCGGTGGGCAGCGACACGACCACGCGATTGGGAACATCGCTCGTCAGCCAGCGAAGCATCTGCCGCCAGAGCTGCGAGAACGCCTGATCGTCCGCGGGCGACTCCGGATCCATTTGCCAGTGCCATGAATCCTGCACCGCGAACGCGACCGACAGCCCGCGTCCATAGCGCTGATACACCAACACCGGTTGCTCGTACGAGCGCAGCGGCATTCCTGGCTCGCCCGCGCGTCCGCTGTCGGGCTTCGAGCCCGTGATGAGCGTGACCGCGCCGGGTTTCACTTCGCGTATGCGATTCACCGTCGTCACCGGCGGGAGCTTTTTCCACCGGAGCAACGAGGTTGCCGACGACCCTGCAATCTGCGCCACCGCGTGACTCGATCCCGCCGGCGTCAGCGCCACCTTGAGGTCGGCGAAGAACGTCAGTGAATCCGGCACCGCCGCTCCACTGACAACGATCGGCATGACCTCGGCCAACGGCGTTCCGGCGTAACCACCTTCGCTAAAGGAGCGACGTCCGCCCAACATCAACAGACCACCGCCTCGCGTGTTCACGAACTCCGCGAGCATGGCGAGTTGGTCGTGCGTGAAGAAGCTCGCTTCGACGCTGCCCAAGATGATCGCGCGATATTTGAACAGTTCGGCGCGGCTCTTTGGAAAACCCGAGAGCAATTCGTCGGCGCTGTCCACGTTGAGACGCAAGAACTTGTTCTCGGCAGTGCGCTGCAGCGCGACCAGCTGGATGTTCGAGTCTGCTTCGACGGCGGCGCGAATGAACCGCATCTCGTATCGCGGCTCGCCTTCGACGTACAACACTTTCTCGCGTCCGTCGCGAACGTCGACAAGCGCCTGTTGCAGATTGTTCTGTTCGACCTGCTCGCCCGGTTGCGTGGGAATGCGAAAGGTCAACGCGCGCGGCCCGGCGTCGCGTGCAACCACGGTGACGCGGACCGGCGAGACGTCGCCGTCCTTCGGCAGTGTGATCGAATCGCGCGACACGATGCGTCCCGCATCCTCCACGACGAGCGGCACTCTCTGCCCCGCGTAGCCTCGCTGACGAATCAACAAATCCGCGCTCAGCGATCCACCCTTGAGCACCGAATGCGACGCCTCCACTCGGCGAATCTCGATGTCCTTGTCGAAACGGTCTGCGCCGAGTCCGACGGTGAAGATCGGCACCGATTTCGCGCGCAGTGACAGCAGCTCATCGCCGATCGGCGCGCGCGAGTTGTCGGCGCCGTCCGAGAGGACCACGAGACCCGACAGCGGCACCGCATCCAACTCTTGCCGAGCTTGTTCGATGCCTTCGCCGAGGTGTGTGGCGTTGGCGGAAAACGTGAGGTCGGCGGCGCTGTCGATGCGCTGGGCGCCCGCCGAGAACCGAAACAGACGAACGATGAACTTTGATTTCAGCGATTTGAGAATCGCGCTGTCGGGGCCGCCGAATGCGTGCTCGACCCAATCGCTGCGCGGCTTTCCATCGCGATCGGCCACGCGCATGCTGCGCGAGTCGTCGATCAGCACGCCGACATAGTTGCGTTGCGGCACCGCCGCGGAAAGCAGCAGCATCGGACGGAATAGGCAGGCGACCAGCAGCACGAGCGCGGCGACGCGGACGGCGCCCAGGATCCATCGATCGCGCTGGGAGCTCTTGCCGCGAACCCCCGCATAGCTCAGAACGGCGGGAATGGCGATCGCGACGGCAATCAGCAACAAAACGACGAGCGACAGAGGCGCGCCAAAGGCGAGACTTCCCTTCGCGAACTCCGTCGGCCTGTATTTGAACAGGAATTGAAAAATTCCGTCGATCCAGTTGGCCATTGCAGCTATTCGCTATCAGGTATCAGCTGTGGAGCCATCGGTCTGATAGCAATAGCCGACAGCCGTTCATGAAGTCTACGCCGCGTGCGCAGGTAGAGTTGAGACACGCGAGTACAACTGACAGTTCCTTTGCTAATGCCCCGCTACATTTTCCCAACATGAAAGCCCACTATCTCACCGCCGACGTTTTCACCGACCAGAAGTTCGGGGGCAATCAGCTCGCGGTTTTTCCGGATGCTGCGGAAATCGCCCCTGACCTAATGCCACAGATCGCACGAGAGTTCAACTACTCGGAAACGACTTTCGTGCTTCCGCCCAGCGATCCGGCGCATACCGCCAAGGTGCGCATCTTCACGCCTGGCGGTGAGTTGCAGTTCGCCGGCCACCCCACGATCGGTACCGCGCACGTGCTGGCTTCCATCGGTGCGATCAAGCTCACGGGGGCGGAGACGCAGATCATCCTCGAGGAGGGCGTGGGTCCGGTGCCCGTCACAATTCGCGCCACGAAGGGGATTCCGGAATTCGCCACCCTCTCAGCCGCGAAGCTGCCTGAGGTCGGACAGCGTCCGCCGTCCAACGAGACGCTCGCCGCCGTTCTTTCGCTGGCGTCGGCGGACTTGCTTGACGGCGACATGATGCCGGAGGCGGTCTCCTGCGGAACTCCCTTCCTGTTTATTCCCGTGCGCGATCTCGCTGCCGTGGGTCGAGCCCGCGTGAAGCTCGATCTCTGGGAAGCGGCTCTCGGTCGGTTCCCGGCGACCGGCATGTTCGTGTTCGCCATGGAAGCGGAGCGGCCCGACTCAGACGTGCGTGCGCGAATGTTTGGGCCGGGAATCAATGTCCCGGAAGATCCCGCCACGGGGAGCGCCGCCGTCGCGCTCGGCGGCTATCTGGCGTCGCGAGATCCTCGTTTCGAAGGCACTTTGCGCTGGGTCGTCGAACAAGGGTTTGAGATGGGACGGCCGAGCATTCTCGAAGTGGAAGCCGACAAGAAGAACGGCCAGATTACCGCGGCGCGGGTGGGGGGACGGACCGTCCTGGTTTGCGAAGGAACGATGACGTTGTAGCGAACAGAACAGAGCGAGACTGCAATGACTATTGAATCGAAGAGTGACCTCAATGGAATGCGCGCCGTAGGGAAACTCGTTGGGCAAGCGTTGCTCGAGATGCGCGCCTCGTTGCGTCCGGGCATGACCACCGAACAACTGGACGATGTTGGCGCCGCGTTCCTCAGACGGCGCGGTGCGCGATCCGCACCGCAGCTCACCTACGATTTCCCCGGGTTCAACTGCATCAGTGTGAACGACGAGATCGTGCACGGCATCCCGGGCGCGCGGACGCTCCAACCTGGCGACGTCGTAAAAATGGACGTCACCGCCGAGCTCGACGGATACATCGCGGACTCGGCCGTCACGGTGGTAATGGCTCCCGTCGCGACGCGTGCGCACAACTTGGCGCAGTGCGCGCAAACCGCGTTTAAGAAGGCAGTGAAAGTCGCTGTGGCCCGCGCGCGGATCGCCGAGGTTGGGGGCGCCGTCGAAAGCGAGGTGGAGGGTTGGGGCCATTCGGTAATTCGCGATCTGTGCGGACACGGCGTAGGACGAGGTCTGCACGAGCAGCCGTCCGTCCCAAATTTCTTCAGCCCGTCCAACCACACGCGGCTACGTGAAGGGATGGTGATCGCGCTCGAACCGATCATCAGCGAGACCCGCACGACGGTTGTCGAGGACCGCGACGGCTGGACGCTCCGCACGCGCAACGGCTGTCTGGCCGCGCACTACGAGCACACGATCATGATCCGCGAAGGACGAGCCGAGATCCTGACTGCCGCGTGATCGCCGCGTGATCGCCGCGTGATCGCCGCGTGATCGGTGCGTGAGGGCTGTCTGACGGGGCGTTGCGCCGTTTGCTGTTTCTACCATCCAGAGACCAGAGACCTGAGACCTACCGTCAGGTCACCTCGTCGATCGACCGCGGCCAATCCTGCTTCAATAGTCTCGAGAGGCCGCGGTCGGCCAGGAGTCTGCCGTCGGTTTGGCATCGCGCGCAGTAGTTCGTTTCGTTGTCGGCGTAGCGAATCCGCTGAACGGGCGTGCCGCACACCAGACAAGGCTGTTTGTATTTGCCGTGGACGACCATCTCCGGCCGAAAGGCCGTGACCTTCTCGGGGAATTCGTCGCCGGTTTCTGCGCGGAGTCGCTCGGTCCACTCGGTGAGAATTTGACGCGTCGCGTCGAACAAGGCCGCGATCTCTTCGTCGGTCAGGCGGCTGGTGAGCTTGACCGGAGACATGCGCGCGCGATGAAGGATTTCGTCGGAGTAGGCGTTCCCGATTCCGCTGAATAGTCGCGGATCGGTGAGTGATCGCTTGACGGTGTGATTCTCCGAGCGCAGCCGGGCGGCGAACTGTTCGAGCGTCGTCTCCAGAACCTCGGTTCCGCCGCGATCAAACTCGGCGAGCCCCGCCACGCCACGGACCAGATACAACGATGCACGACGTTTGGTGCCGGCCTCGGTGAGCGTGAGAGTTCCGGTTGGAAAATCGAACACCGCGAGATCCCGCGCCGACGCTTTGGCGCCTCGTTTTTTCCAGTGTAAGCGTCCGGCGATCATCAGGTGGAGCACGATGAAAAGCTCGTCATCGAGCCCCATGATGATTCGCTTGCCGAAGCGCTCGACGCTCGCGACCTGCTTGCTCACGAGCGCGCTCAACGGCGGCTCCACCGTGCGCAACAAGAAGGGCGTACTCAACCGGACGTCGTCGATCGGTTGACCCACGATCCGCCGCTGAAGCGCTTCGATGTAGACCGTAATGTCCGGTAGTTCAGGCAATGGAGTGCAAGGCGTAGGGTTTTGCGGATCGTGGGGCAGGAGAAAGAAAGCGCCGCCAGAAACTGTTTTCCAACTTGAGACGCATTGTCGAAAACCGCTTGGCGCAATCGTCGAACGTTTGATCGAGCGTGAGCACGGGCGTTGCAGAGTTTTTGCCGATCAAGAATCCATTGGAGAGTCAATGAGTCCTGTACAAAGCGAAATTGCCGGCCTCGAAGAACAACTTCGCCAGGCCGAGCTCGGCCCTGATCCGGATTTCTTTCAGGAAGCGCTCGCTGACGACGCGGTGTTGGTGTCGGACGGAATACCCACGCTCGCCAAAGAGAAGGTCGTCGAGGCCCACCGGCCTGGAAAGAGACCGAAGTTCAATTCCGTCGAGATGAGCGACATGCTCATCGTCGATCATGGCGTGGCCGCGGTCGTCACCTGCCAAGGCACTTTCCACAGCGACGACGCGACGTTTACGCTCGACTTCATGCGCGTTTGGGCGAAGAAGAACGATCGCTGGCAAATCGTGGCCGGTTCGATCTCGTGACGGCGCAATCGGAGTTGGAGACGAGACAGGACACGCGCGCGAATGCCGAGCGCATCGGCCCTCACGATCCTCGATATACGGGTCTCGTTCGGCGCGGGTTCAACAAACGAGTCATCGGAACGCCGGACTACGTGCAGCTCGTGGGATCGACGGCGCAGGTAGTGAGCGCAGTGCAAGACGCCGTTCGCGACAACGTGCGGTTCACCGTTCGAAGCGGCGGTCACTGTCTCGAGGGTTTCGTGTCGGATCCCGAGATTCGTGCCGTCATCGACACGTCGTTGATGACGGACGTGTATTTCGACGCCGCCATGGGCGCCTTCGCCATCGAGCCCGGCGTTACACTCGGCGACGCGTACCGAAAGTTGTGTCTCGGCTGGGGCGTCACGATTCCGGCCGGGGAAGGACCGAGCGTTGGCGTTGGCGGACACATCGTGGGTGGTGCGTTCGGATTTCTCTGTCGACAGCATGGCCTCGCGGCGGATCATCTGTACGCGGTGGAAGTGGTTGTCGTCGACGAGACGGGATCCGCGAGAGCAGTGGTCGCGACGCGAGAGGCGGACGATCCGAATCGCGATCTGTGGTGGGCGCACACCGGTGGCGGCGGCGGCAACTTCGGGATCGTCACGAAATACTGGATGCGGTCGCCAGACGCGAGCGACGATGATCCGAGCGCGCTGCTGCCGGAGGCGCCGCAATCCGTGTTGACGTGTGTCGCGGAGTGGAATTGGGACGACGTTAACGAGGCGTCGTTCACGCGGTTGACGCGCAACTACGGCGAGTGGTGTGAGCACAACAGCGAGCCGAACACGCCGTCGAGCGACTTGTTCAGCATTCTGTCAATCCCGCGGCGGCAATCGGGGAAGATCGTTCTCCGCGCGGTCGTGACGGGCGGCGGAGCGGCGCAAGCCGTGCTCGACGATCACCTGTCGGCGATTTCGAGCGGTACGCGTTCGCCGAACACATGTCACGTCACGCAGATGTCGTGGCTTACGTTCGCGCTCGATCCGTTCCCGCCGTTGTTCACGGAGGGGATGGGCGACGCGCGCATGAAGATCAAGGACGCGTTTTTCCGCAAGCGCTATACGGACAAACAGATCGCCGTCGCATATCAGTATTTGACGCGAAGCGACGTGGACATTCCTGGGGGCGGGGTCGGGCTCGCGACGTATGGCGGTCAGGTGAACGCCATCGCGGCGGACGAAACCGCGTCGGCGCAGCGCGAGTCGATCATGACGACGGCGTATACCGTAGGTTGGGGAAACCCGGCGGATGAAGCGAAGAGCTTGGATTGGCTGCGCCAGTTTTATCGCGACTTGTTCGCCGATACCGGTGGCGTTCCCGTCCCTGGCGATGTGAGCAACGGCGCGCTGATCAACCATCCGGACGCCGATCTTGCCGATCCGGCGTGGAACACGTCGGGCGTTCCGTGGTCGACCGTGTACTACAAGAACAATTATCCGCGTCTGCAGCGCATCAAGGCGAAGTGGGATCCGCGCGACGTCTTTCATCATGCGCTGTCCGTCCGCCCGGCATAAATGCGTTCTGTCTGAAGCGCTTCGACAACTGCCCACATAGGCCAGGATACACAGGTCCGCCCGCGTAAAGCCAACCCTCTTTGCGCGGGCGGTGTCTCACTGTTCGGATGCCCCTGAACGATTCAGGGGAGGGGAGGATTCACGGCACGCGGCGGAGGAGTTGACGAACGGCGGCGCCGTTCCCATCCTTCCCATGAACATTTCAGGGGACTGACTGTGGCGACCATCGATCTCGACCTCCTTCAAGGCACGCTCGATCTCCTCATCCTCAAGACGCTGACGTGGGGGCCGCGACACGGCTATGCCGTCGCCGCGTGGATTCGGGAGACCACCAACCAGCGTTTGCAAATAGAAGAGGGCGCGCTCTACACCGCACTCCATCGCATGGAGAAACGCGGCTGGCTCGAGTCGGAATGGGGACTCTCGGAGAACAATCGAAAGGCCAAGTACTACCAACTCACCGCGCTCGGACGAAAACAGCTTCGCGCGAAGACCGCGCTCTGGACCGAGTACGCCGGCGCCGTGTTCACTGTCCTCCAAACCACATAGCAACCGCGCGTCTGGCGACGAATCCATATGTCTCGCATCCCCGGCATTCGGCGGTTCCTGCACATCCAGCGCGGCGGCGCAAGTGTCGCGCGCGCTGTCGACGACGAGCTGCTGTTTCACTTCGACATGACGATGAGGGAGCTGATGGCGAACGGCATGACCCCGGATCAAGCGCGCGCTGAAGCCGAGCGCCGGTTTGGCGACGTCGAGCGCACGCGTGCCCGACTGACGACGATCGATCGCTCGCTCGCGGTCCGCGACCGGCGCGCCGAATGGTGGAGCGCCTTCGCGCAAGATTTCCGCTATGCGCTCCGCGGCATTCGACTCAAGCCGTGGTTCGCCATCGCAGTGATCCTGACGCTCGGACTTGGGATCGGCGCCAACGCGACAATGTTCGGAATCGTCGACCGGTTGCTCTTCCGCCCGCCGAATTTTCTCATCGCGCCCGATCGCGCTTCGCGCCTGTACCTCACGCGTTCATTTCGCGACGAAACGACGCCGCAGAGCGGGATGGGATACCGCCGGTATCTCGACCTCAAGGAGGGCACGACATCCTTCGACGCCATGACGCCCTACTACGCGAACAACTTGGCCGTCGGCGCGGGCGAGGCAACGAAGGAGATGCGCGTCGGCGTGGGCGCCGCGGATCTATGGAAGATGTTCGACATCAAGCCGGTCATTGGACGCTTCTTCACCGCCGAAGAAGACCTCCCGCCAACCGGCACGCGCGTCGCCGTGCTGTCGTATTCGTTTTGGCAAACGCAATTCGGCGGACGCAATGACGCCGTCGGATCGATGTTGGACATCGGCCCCGAAAAATTCACTGTGATCGGCGTTGCCCCGGAGGGATTCAACGGCTTCGATACCGGTCCCGTGGTCGCCTTCATTCCGGTCACCGCCCAGAGTGGTTTCGGCTTTGCCAGCGGATCGAAAGTTCCCTGGTACACCACGTACAACATGACGTGGTTCAACACATTCGTGCGGCGCAAACTTGGGACGAGCGCGCAAGCCGCGTCGGCTGATCTCGACCACGCGTATCAGCAAAGTTATAAAAAGCAAGCCGACGCGAACCCAAAGACGACGCCGCTCAACGTCGCCAAACCACACGCCTTTGCTGGACCGGTGCTGCACGATCGCGGACCGAATGAAGGCAACGAAGCGAAGGTTGCCACCTGGCTGATCGGCGTTGCCGCGATGGTTCTGCTCATCGCCTGCGCGAACGTCGCAAATCTGCTGTTGGCGCGCGCGCTCAAACGCCGCCGAGAGGTCGCGGTGCGCATCGCGCTTGGGGTGAGTCGCTCGCGGTTGCTCATGCAACTCGTGACGGAGAGTCTGATGCTCGCCGTGCTCGGGGGCGTCGCCGGAGTGATCATCGCGCAAACGGGAGGCGGTGTTCTCCGGCGGGTGTTGCTCGATCAAACCGATACGGGACCAACGGCCTTCACCGATCCTCGACTGCTGATTTTCTCCGCGACGCTCGCGATTGGCGCCGGGTTGTTGACCGGCCTCGCTCCCGTATTTCAGACGGGCCGCGGTGATGTCGCGGCGGCGCTCAAGGCGGGTTCGCGCGAGGGTACCGTGCATCGCTCGCGCCTTCGCGTCGGTCTCCTTGTCGCGCAAGCGGCGCTCTCCGTCGTGCTACTCGTGGGCGCCGGGCTGTTCCTACGCAGTCTTTCAAATGTTCAGAATGTTCGCATGGGCTATGACGTGGACCGCCTGTTGTGGATCGAGCCCGTTGGACGCGGCGTGAAGAGAGACTCGGCCGAGAATGTCGCGTTGCGCAATCAACTGCTCGAGCGCGCACAGTCGCTTCCAAGCGTAGAGCGGGCGACGCGCGCGCTGACTGTGCCGTTCTGGTCCAGCTGGTCGTTCGAACTCTTTGTCGCGGGTATCGACTCTGTGGATAGGCTCGGTGATTTCACGCTGCAGGGAGGAACACCGGGGTTTTTCGAGACGATGGGCACGAGAATTCTTCGCGGCCGGGCGTTTACGTCGGAAGATCGAGAGCACACACCGCTCGTCATTGTCGTCGGCGAATCGATGGCGAAGAAACTGTGGCCAAACGAGGACGCGATCGGTAAGTGCATTCGAGTGAACGCGGACACCATGCCGTGCACCACGGTAATCGGCATCGCCGAAGACGTGCGACGCGGATCCATGAACGAAACAGCACTGCACTACTACCTGCCGGTCGACCAGTTTCAGCGAAACGGAGGCGGGCTGTTCATTCGGACGCGCGGACCCGCGGCGGCAAAGGCGGATGAAGTCCGGCGCGCACTCCAGCCATTAATGGCCGGCACGTCGTACGTCACCGTCACGCCGATGTCGACGATCATCGCATCCGAAATTCGTTCGTGGAAAATGGGTGCGACGATGTTCTCCATTTTCGGCGCGCTGGCTCTCGTGCTCGCCGCCGTCGGGTTGTACAGCGTGATCGCCTACAACGTCACGCAGCGCACACACGAGATGGGCGTGCGTGTCGCACTCGGCGCGCAGTCGCAAGACGTCATTCGGCTCATCGTGCGCGAAGGTCTGCAGATCGTTCTGCCCGGGGTCGCGCTTGGCGCCATCATTGCGCTTCTGGCCGGCAAGTGGGTGGCGCCGTTGTTGTTCAATGTGTCGCCGAAAGATCCGCCCGTGTTGGTCGGTGTGATCGCGACGCTGCTCGCGGTCGCGGTCATCGCGAGTTGGATGCCCGCGTTGAGGGCATCAAAGGTCGATCCCAATGTGGCACTCCGCTCAGACTGACGTCACTCTCGATCTGATTCAATTCGTGCATCAATCCTATTGACGCTTTCGCGTCCGTCGTGGAGCTTCCGGAACTTCTTCGTGGAGCTCTACCGATGTTCGCTTTGACGCCGATTCTCGCCCTACTGCTTCAGGCGGCTCCTCCCGCCGCGGAGCCGGGCACGGGCGCGAGAAACCCCGCTTATGCGCGCGACGGCCGGCTCGCCGTCACCGTGCAGGGCGATCTCTGGGTCGTGTCGAAGAGCGGACAATGGAATCGTGTCACGTCGGGCGCGGCGTGGGATCGCGAACCGGCGTGGACGTTCGACGGATCGTCGATCGTGTTTTCATCGGATCGCGCCGGCAATTTCGATCTCTGGCGCGTCGCGGTTGGTCCAAATGGTCCCGCGGGCGAACCTGAACGCATCACGACGTCTCCACTCTCCGACGCCGAGCCGAGCGTGGGTCGCGACGGGCGCATTTTTTTCGTGCGCGGCCGACTCGGCGCCGCGGCGTTGTGGGTTCGTGCGGCTGACGGCGCGGAGTCGCGCGTGACGAAAGACCGCGCGGTCGAACGGTGGCCCGCGGTTTCCGCCGACGGCGCGCGACTCGCCTACGTCTCGATCGCCGAGGGAACCCACAAACTTCATGTGCGAACTCTCGAGGTGAATAAAGACACCGTCGCGTTGACGGATCCGCGCATTGAACGTCCGACGTGGTCACCAGGCGGCGACCGAATCGCGTGGACGGCCACGGGAGCGCGTGGTGCCGTGTTCGTCTCTCCGCTGGACGGGAGATACATGAACGTCCTCAGCACGCGGCACGCGGAATCGGCGTGGAATCCCGACGGGAAAACCGTCGCGCTCGCGGACATTCCGCTTGCGGAGGCAATTCCCGCCGTCGGCTACAACGGCGACCCCGATCGCACGGGTGATCGCGATGCGAATGTTCTGAACAGCGCGACCGGACGACTCTGGACCGTCGACGCGCCTGTGTCACCCGACGACCATCTCGCTGAGCAATCCAAAATTCCGGTTCCGTCAAACCGCGCCGAGCGAAACGGCGATGCGTTCGACCAAACGTGGAATCGGACCGCCGCGCTCTACTACTCCGCGCCAGACGCCAGCTCGCGACGCGCGCAATGGGAGGCACTCAAGGCGAAATACCGTCCGCGCGCCCTCGCCGCCGCGAGCGACGACGACCTCAAGACGGTAATTCACGATCTCCTTCGCGAGCATCCGCCGTACCGGCAAGCTGCGACGGGTCGCGCGGCCGTGTCGAGCGCACATCCAGTCGCGACGGCAGCCGGCGTGGAAATTCTTTCCAAAGGTGGAAACGTCGTCGACGCCGCAGTCGCCGTCTCCTTCGCGCTCGGCGTCGTCGAGCCGGACGCCAGCGGCCCGGGTGGCTATGGGCAAATGCTCATACATCAGACTGGAATGGAGCGGCCGCAGCTCATTGAATTCATGTCGCGCGTACCGGAGGATGCCGGCGCCGGCACACCCGCGGTGCCACAAGCGGGCCGAACGCCGGACGGTGGTCCCGCGCTGGTCAACGTTCCCGGCACGGTCGCCGCGATGTATCTGGCGTGGCAGAAGTATGGCGGGAAGAAGCTGGCGTGGTCGGATTTGCTTCAGCCGGCGATCCGCGCCGCACGCGACGGATACGTCGTGAGCGAAGGCTTGGCGACGACACTTGCCACCGAGCGTGAGCAATTTCTCAAGAACGAGAGTAGCCGCGCACTCTTCTTTCGTGACGACCAGCCGTTGCATGCCGGCGACACGCTCAAGAATCCTGACCTGGTGTGGACGTTGGAGCAGATCGCCAAGGGCGGCGCCGACGCATTCTATCGCGGCGAAATCGCCAAGCGGATCGTCGCTGATCTTCACGCGAAGGGGAACCCGATGAAACTCAGCGATCTATCGCGCTACTACGCGGCGGAACGAGTGCCGATCGCCGGGACGTACCGAGGATACACATTTTACTCACCGTCGCCCCCCGTGAGCGGCGGGGTCGAACTGGCGGCGAAGATGGGGATGCTCGACTTGTTCCCGAATCCAAAGCCGTACACCGACGATGCCGCGACGCTGCACGCGATGATCACCGCGTGGCAGCTCGTGCCGTCCACGCGCAATCGGATCGCCGACCCGGGCATGTGGTCGGTGAACACGGAGCCCTTCACCAACAAAGACACGGCGAAAACTCGCTGGGCTTGCTTCGACCCCAACAAGGCGCTCAACGCGTCGGCACTTCGCGGAGACACACTCACTTGTGCAAAGCCCAATCAGAAGACGGCGAGTCTCGATGTCGCGATTCCGCCGGAGTGCGTCGCACACGGATATGAGTGGCCCGCGGGCGTGCCGTGTCGCTCGGCCGGCACGACATCGTTCGCCGTCGCGGACGCCGACGGCAACGTCGTGTCGACCACGCAAACGCTCGGGACGTGGGGCGGCAATTTCTACGTCACGCCGGGATTAGGATTCTTGTATAACGATAAGCTGTCTCCCTTTGCGGGCGATCCGACAACGTATGGCGCACGCCTGCCCTTCTCTCGCGGAGGCAGCACGATCACGCCGACAATCGTGCTCGAGGGATCCGGCAAATCGCAGCACGCGGTGATGGCGTTCGGCGCCGCCGGCAACGAGTGGATTACGCCCGCCGTCTACCAGGTATTCGAAGGGATGGTCGATCAACATCTCGATCCGCAGGCGGCGCTCGAGCTTCCACGATTCAGCGTGGGTGGATTCGGGGGCGGCGGGCGTGGAAGCGCGGCCGGGCAGCCGGCGGCCGGTCCGCTCGTTCGCATCGAGGACGGCTTTGCGCCGGCCGTGATGAAACGCCTCGAGGAAATGGGGTATCGACTGCAGATCGTGTCGCTGCCGGGCGAGCTTCGCGAAGGCTACGGCGCCGCGGTGCGCATCGAAAAAGGGCGAGTCACTGCCGGCGCGGACCCGCGTCGCGCGGGCGCTGCAGGCGCTGTCCCGTGAATTGGTGGCGGTTCAGTGATCGAGCGGGACGGCCAGCGCGAGATCGCTCACCGTGTATGTGACTTCATCGTCGGCGATGTTCACTGCGCCGTCGTACACGATCTTGATCGGGTAGCCAAGGATCGGATGGTAAGTCACTTCCAGCAGGGCCGCGTGATTGACGATGCCGCGTTCGATGAAATCGAACAGCTTCTCGATCGTGAGGCCGTACGTTCTATCGACAGGTTTTCCGGTCAGCACCCGGGTCATTGCAACGATCGAGTCGCCGCGAACTTCCGTGCGAACCGGTCCGCCATCCGCGCAAAAACACAAGGCGTTGATCGTAAAATGGTACGTGTCGGAGCGCATCGTCCGCCATTTTTGCCGATTCGTGTCGAGTTGCGACCGCTCGCTGCCGGGCCCCACCAAATCACCGCAGCCGACCAACGACGACAGCAACACGAGAACGATGAAGCGACGACGCGAATGCATTGGCCAACCCTTCGTGAGAGACTACTCGCCAAACTGTTCCGTCCGGCGCCTCGTCACTTCCCTCTAGACCCGCAAGCTGAAACCCTACTTCGGCTTTTTTGGTGGCATCGGCATGCCCGGCATCGCGGGCATCGCCGCCATTGCCGAATCCGGCATGGCTGGCAAATCCGACAAGTGCTCTTGCACGACGTACCAGCGATCGCCGCGTTTTTGAAAGACCGCCGTCCACGCTCCACCGATCGTGTGCGGCAAATTCCTCGGCGTGAGATGAGGCACGTGATACGTGGCGGTCATCACGGCGGCAGTCGGCGTGAGAACGTCGACGACCATTTGATCCCAGATCCATTTGGGTTCGCGCATGTTCGCGCCGACGTTTTCCCAAAATGCGTGGATACCCATTGCCAACGTATCGCGGGACGTGAGCATCTGTCCGCCGGCCGCAGAGACCACGTGCCCGCTCGCCGGATACAAGCTGAGCAGGCGCTGCTCCACATTCGGCTTGCTCAAGTCGTACGCGGCCTTGACCTGCCGGGTCAGAGAGTCCACGATTGCTTTACGCTCAGATTCGGTGAGGGTGCCAGCCGTCGAACACGCGGTGAGGTTGAGGCTGGCAGAACCGAGTGTGACGAACAGGAAAAACGAGGTCAGTCGCATCAGGGTGCCGAGGTAGAGGCGGTGTCACATACCCGGAGTCAGAAAGATCGTTGCTTGTCCTCGATCGCGGACGGCAGAGTCTCTGGCAGGTGACGGGAAAAGCGATTAATGGCGTGAATTGGGCTTTAACCTATGGCCCGCGGCATGCCTTCCTTGAGTGTGGTCATGGTGCGGGCACGCCCGAAAATGAACGTCCCAGGAGGAAACCGTGCGTAAGGTCATTCAGTGGGCTCTGGTGCCAGCCGTCTTGGTCGCGGCCGCGTGCGGAAAGGGAAAAGCGCCGACGTCGACGGCGATGACCGAAGATCTGAAGCGCGACCTAAAGTTGGCCTCGGCCACGCAGAACATTCAGATCAGCCCGGACGAAGTGTCGCCAAAGAGCCACCAGGAGCTCGCGCTCAAGCCGAAGAAGGCGCCTGATGGCGCGAAGGTGATGCGCACCGAGCATCCGACCGTAAAGGCTTCCGCAGCGCCGACCGAAGTCGCCGAGATTAAGACGGACATTCCGCAGGTCCAGGTCATGGCCTCGGCCGCCGCGCCGTCGGAAACGCCGACGTCAGATTCACCGCCACTCGCTCGGCCGTCGCCGGTGCCTGCGGCGAGCTATCCCAGCACCGGCGCTATTCCGAACAGAGGGAGCGGCGGCATTCTCGGCGGTATCTTTGGCGCGGTGATCCGCGGCGGGGTCGTTGGAGATGACGACCATTGTGACCCACGCGGTATGCCCCGTCGTGGTGGCGGTCGTTCGATCGGCGGCGACAATCTCCCGGTGTTCGGCGGCGGAATTGGAAGTATGGGCGGCACGCGTATGCCGGTCGCACCGATGGGACGTCCTAGATAAGCTGTTTCTGATTGGAGTTGTTGGGATGATGTCACCGGCGCCGTTCGACTTCGGTCGAGCGGCGCCGCAATGCATACCGCGCATACCGCGCATACCGCGTCGACCCCTCGATTCAACGCCCGGTCCCAGAATCCTTTCGGCCGAAGTTCGGGACGCATAGGATTTTGCACATGCGTATTCGACATCTCGTATTGCTCGGCGTCGCGAGCGCCGGCCTTGCCGCTTGCGGCTCATCGAGCGAGCCAACCGCCCCCGGTGATGTGTCGACGGGTGATCCGTCCTATTCGGTTTCGGTGAGCGGCGATCGCGCGGCTTCGATGCACGGCATCACGTTCACGCAGCGCATCGCGAACGGATTCACCGAGGTGGATCAGGCCGGAAAGTCGCAATCGATCAACGTCGTCCTCATCCTGCTCGCGACCATCAACGTGAATCCGCCCCAGATCGTGATCGGACCCCAGGTCAACATCGGCCTCATGGGGAATCTGATCCCCGGTACGTACGGTGTGCACGCCAATGGATCGGCGCTTGGGACAAGGGCCGAGTTTTACGGAAGCTATTCCATCACGAACGCCGATAGCTCGCGAACGCAGTATGATGCCACCGACGGCACCGTGACGATCACATCGGTGTCGCCAAAGATTCAAGGGACGTTCAGCTTCCATTCATCGCGGTCGCTTCTATGGCCGGCGCATGTGGCCGTCAATCAAAGCATCCCGTCCTCGCCGGCGTCGCTCGATGCCGCCGGGTCGTTCGTCGCCAAGGTGCCGTAGCAGACATAGGCCTTACAAGGGCGGCAAAACTATTTCCGCGTCCGCCCTGTCCAACCTGGAGTCGCGATTCGTGCGGACGGTCCCTTACAGGCGGTGCAGATGGACGCGCTTCTGCGAGACATTCAGTACAGCTTTCGGCGCCTGAGAAAGAGTCCGGCGTTCACGTTGATCGTCGTGGTGACGCTCGCGCTGGGGATCGGCGCCAACACCGCGATTTTCAGCGTGGTGAACACGGTGCTGCTGCGCCCTCTGCCGTATCGCGCGCCCAGCCAGCTGATTTCGATTCTCCATTTTTATCCGTCGCTCAACAGCCTCGAGGCGCCGGTATCGGCACGGGGGTTCCGCGACTATCGCGACAAAACCAACAGCTTCGAGGCGGTGGCGGTCGAAACCGGATTTGGCGCGAATCTCACGGGAGCCGGCGATCCCGAGCGCGTTCCAGGCGCGCGCGTGTCCGGCGATTGGTTTCATGTGCTCGGCGTCGCGCCTCTTCTTGGGCGAGCGCTGCAGCGCGACGACGATGAGCCGGGTCACGAGCATGTCGTCGTTCTGAGCTTCGGCGCGTGGACGCGACTCTTCGCCGCGAGCCCTTCGGCAATCGGCAAGTCGATCGAGTTGAACGGCGAGAGTTATCAGGTGGTGGGCGTGATGCCGGACGGCTTCCGCAGCTTCAACGCTCGCACCGCTGATCTCTTTGTTCCACTCGCGCTCAAGCCGGCGGCGTTTACGGGTGGGTACACGAACGAGTATCTGAATCTCGTCGCGCGGCTCAAGCCCAGCGTTCCAGTCGAACGTGCGCGAGCTGAGATGGCGACGTTCGCCGAGAATCTGAAGAAGACATACGCGAACCAATTCGCGCCAAAATGGACGCTCAAGGTTCGAACACTCGACGACCTCGCCACCGGGCGCATTCGTCCCGTGCTACTCGTATTGCTCGGCGCGGTGGGCTTCGTGCTGCTCATCGCGTGCGCAAACGTCGCGAATCTGTTGCTCGCCCGTGCGGCCGTACGCATCAAGGAAGTCGCCATTCGGTCGGCCCTCGGCGCGGATCGCACGTCGCTGGTGCGGCAGCTCCTCACCGAGAGCGTCATGCTGGCCGTGGTTGGCGGAGTGCTCGGTCTCGCGTTGGCGCAATGGGGCGTGAAGTCGTTGGTGGCAATGAACCCCAATTTGCCGAGGGCGTCTGAAATCGGGATCGATGCCAGCGTCATGGTGTTCACGCTCGTCGTGTCCGTGGTGACCGGCTTGCTGTTTGGGCTCGCTCCGGCCCTGCAGACGTCGCACACCAATCTTCAGGAAACGCTAAAAGACGGAAGCCGGAGCGGTGCCGCGGACTTTGCGGGACGGAATGTTCGTCGCGGGCTGGTCGTCGCCGAGGTGGCGCTGTCACTGTGCTTGTTGATCGGTGCGGGTTTGCTCATCAAGAGCGTGGGCCGCCTCCAGGGTGTGGATCCCGGCTTCAACGCGAGCAATGTGCTCGTGTTCAACCTGGCGTTGCCGCGCGTCAAGTATGCGACCGATACGTCGCAGGTTCTGTTCATCGATCAGCTGATGCCGCGTCTCAACTCGGTCCCGGGTGTTCAGTACGCCGGCATCACCTCGGTCCTTCCGTTTGGCGGAGGTTGGTCCACGGGCAGCTGTTCGATTGAAGGACTCACCGTTCCGCCCGGGCAGAACGGTCCGTGGGGAGACATTCGCGTCGTGTCGCCGAGCTTCTTCGATGCGCTTCGTATTCCGCTCAAGCGCGGCCGCGGGTTCAACGCGCAAGACACAAAAGGCACGCCGCAGGTCACGATCATCGATGAGCAATTCGTCAAAAAGTATTTTGCCAATACCGATCCGATCGGCAAACGAATCACGTTCGGTTCGGCGCCTGGAAAGTCCGATTCGACGTGGATCACGGTCGTCGGCGTCGTTGGCCACGCGGCGCACGAAGGGCTCGATGCGGAGCCGCGCATCCAGTACTACTTCCCCTACAGTCAGTCCGGCGCGGGGTTCATGAGCGTGGTGGTGCGAACGGCTGGCAAGCCACTTTCGGTTTTGCCGGCGGTGCGCGAGGCTGTCCACGGCGTCGACCGCAATTTACCGATCGCTTCAGTCAACACGATGGAGACGCTCGTCGAGACATCCGTGGGACAACGCAAGCTGACGATGATACTCCTCGGCGTGTTTTCGGGAATCGCGCTGCTCTTGGCGTCGATCGGTATCTACGGCGTCATGAGCTATTCAGTGGCGCAGCGGACGCGCGAGCTGGGAATTCGCATGGCGCTCGGCGCGGTACGCGGGCGCGTGCTCGCGCTGGTCGTGTGGCAGGGCATGGCGCTCGCCGCCGCGGGCGTCGCGATCGGTCTTCTTGCCGCGTTCGCGTTGACGCGTTTCTTGGCCAGCCAATTGTTCGGCGTTGGTGCGACTGATCCAGCGACGTTCGCGATCGTGTCCGTCATTCTCGCGGGTATCGCGTTGCTGGCGACGCTGGTTCCAGCGATGCGCGCGACGCGAGTCGATCCGGTAGTGGCGCTCCGCGACGAGTGACTCTTCGTCGGCACTCGCGGTTGCGCGAAGTAGGGCCAGCCGAGTGGTGAGGGAGATGACGCAATTGGCGCGTTGGTGTTCGTCCGGATTGTTGATCGCGAGCGTGAGCGTTGCCGTTGGGTGTTCGGCGAATGCTGAGCCGCAGGCGACGCTCGGATTCGACTTGCCTGGCGTCGTCACCACAGAGTATGGGGATGGTGCGTCGCGTGCGACGGCCTACTTCGCGTTTACGGGGAAACGAGCGCCGGTTGCGCTTAGGATGACGCGATACACCGTCGAAGGCCAGCCGATCTATTCCTCGATCCAGACACAATTCGGCGTCGCCGTGTTCACGCTGGATGAGCGAGCCGACGGTGGCAGAATTCGAACGGATAGTTTGAAGGACATCGCGTTCGTTCGGTATGTCCCAGGTCGAATCGTGAACGGCGTGGAAGTCGCAAAAGAGCGACTCGAAGTCGCTGATCCGTCAGTGGTCGAGCAGGGCGGTATTTATTTGCTCGTTGAGCCGGCGTGTCTCACCGGAGCGTGTACGCGAGTTTTCTAGGCCGTGACGTCATCGGAACGTTCAGGCCAGGCCCGCAGGCTCAAGAAATACCACCATTGGGCCGACACCTTCTATTGCGTCCTCCGCATGTCGGTGTGACATCGGAGCCTCTAGTCAGCAGCGTGATCCTTCGGCGCGGCATTAGTGACGCGCCAATCGCTTCACGATGTCCGGATGGTACGGTGACGCTAGTCCAGGTGCATTCAGCGAGCGGAAGCGACACTCCCGCCGTGATCAAAATCCTCGCCGGTGAGCTGACGGACGCTCCCGCCTCTCCACATCTGATCTTTGCGTTTTACGGCGCCGAGCATGATGACGCCGCCATTCACACATATCTGACAGAACGATTCCCGGGAACACCGGTGATCGGTGGCACGTCGTCGGGCGGATTCATGACGCACCGCGGGATTTGCGACGAACACTCGATCGGATTGCTGTTGGTCGACGACGCTGATGGCGATTACGGCGTCGCATCTGGCCGACTCGGCGCTGATCCGGCGAGATCGGCCGAAGCGATATTGCAGGCGGCGTTGTCCGGCTGCGGCTGCAGCGGCGAATTGCCCGAGTTGATCTGGGTGTATCAAGCGCCGGGCAATGAGGAAGCTGTCATCGAAGGGTTGCGTCGCGTGGTGGGCGACCGATGCCCCATCGTCGGCGGATCGTCGGCCGACAATGATGTTTCCGGCAACTGGCGCCAACTCGGACCCGACGGACCGCTTCGCGACGGTCTCGTGATCGCCGTTCTTTTTCCGTCAACCACCGTGGACTGCGCCTTTCAGGGCGGTTACGAACCCGCTGGTCCAAGCGGCATCGTGACGGGTGTCGCCTATCACGCAGCGGGCCAGAGCGGAGTCGTGACATCAGCTTCCGGCCGAGAGATCCTGACCATCGACGGTGAACCGGCGGCTGCGGTTTACAATGGTTGGATCGGCGGCCGACTGTCATGCAAACTCTCAGAAGGCGGAACGATTCTCGCCGAGACCACAATGTGTCCCCTCGCGGTGGACGCTGGCCGGGTGGATGGCGTGACGAACTTCCTGCTGGTGCATCCCGAGTCGGTGCAGCCCAATGGCGCGCTCACGACCTTCTGCGCCGTCGAAGTCGGCGATCGCGTCTACGCAATGAAAGGCGACCGGTCACGTCTGATCGATCGAGCCGATCGCGTGGTACAACAAGCGACGCGCGCGCTCGGCGTCTCGTCCTCACGCATCGCCGGTGCACTCGTCATCTACTGCGCAGGTTGCAAGATGGCGGTCGGCGGCGACATCGCCGAGGTGGCCGCCGCGGTGGCGCACGGACTCGGCGACGCCCCATTCATTGGTTGCTTCACGTTCGGAGAGCAAGGGCAACTCCTCGACCGCAACGTGCACGGCAATCTGATGATCTCCGCCGTTGCATTCGGCTGCTGATCGTCCCATGACGACGGAGCGAGCCCGACAACCGATCGAAAGCGCCGAAGATCTGCGCGAGGCGCTGCACGTGCTCAGGTGCGAGCACGATGCGTTGGGGATTGCCGCGGCACAATCGCAGCAGTTGCTCGATGCGCTCGAGTCGTTGCTGACGATCGATCCGTCGGAAGATCCGTTCGCGCAGGTGTTCGACGCACTCCGAAAGGCGTTCACGTTCTCGCAGGCGTTGATGCTCGCCGAAACCGACGGCGACGATTTGGAGTGCATCGTCGCAGAGCCGGCGATTCTCGTCAACACGCGCTGGCCCGTGGGCCCGCAGTTTCGGAAAGTGCTGGGCGGCCGGGTTGTGGCGACAATTATTGCCGCGACGGCCGCCGAATGGCGCGGCGCCACTGGCCTTGGGCTGACGAGTGATCAATCGGCGCTCTATCTCCCTGTTCGCGTTCGTGAACGGCGCGGCATTCTGGTGTTGCTGCGCGCTCCGGGGCTCGTCGGCTTCGATCGTCACCACGTCGTGCTCGCGCGAAAGTGCTCGCTTCTCGCGTCACACGCTTTGGCCACGCGGTTCGCTAGTCAAAGCGAAGCGGAAAGTCGCGGACTACGCGAGTTGACGACGAAACTGCAATTGAGCGAGCAAGCCGCGAAGCGCAACGCCGATTTGCTGAACGAAGTCGTGAACGTTCTACCGGTTGGCCTTACGGTGCAGGACGCCGAGGGTCGGTTGCTGGTCATCAATGACGCGGCGGCCGCCGTGTTCGGATTGCCGGCAGCGGAGCTTCGCGGAAAAACGCCGCACGAATTGCGCACCGCTCCAGAGCTCATAGAGCGCGAGCGTCGAGACTATGGGGAACGATTGAACGGCCCAAGCCAGCGAACCGAAGAGCAATCGCTCACCATCGGTGATAAAGCAATCACGCTGCTGACCACGAGCAAGGCCGTGCGCATCTTTGACGAACGCCTGTTGTTGTCGACGTCGTTGGACATCTCGGACCGCAAGCGATTCGAAGACGAGCTGTCGCGTCGGGCGTTTCACGATCAGCTCACGGGGCTCCCGAATCGCGAGTTGATGCACGAGCTGGTCGATCAGGCGCTGCGGGCCAACGCACGCGGCGGCATGTTCGCGCTCGCCTTCATCGACTTGGACAATTTCAAGCGGGTCAACGACTACTACAGTCATGCGATCGGTGATCGTCTGCTCATTGAAGTGTCGCGTCGCATCGCCGAGCGCGTGCGGCCCGGCGACTGTCTGGCGCGCATCAGCGGTGACGAGTTCTTGTTGCTCATCAATCCGCTCGAAAGCCGCAGCGACCTTCCGCTGTTGATCGATCGCGTCGTCGATGCGCTGAAGGAGCCGTTCGACATCGAAGGCCATCGCCTGCTCACGTCGGCGTCGGTGGGCGCGAGCATCTTTCCGCTTCACGGCGACAACTACGAGACGCTGCGCCGCGGTGCGGACAGTGCGATGTATCGTGCGAAGCGCGATCGCAAGGGAAGCGCGACGTACTTCGATCTCGCGATGGACACGGCAATGACGGCGCGCATGGCGCTCGAGCAACGGCTGCGCGTCGCGATCAGCGAGAAACGCTTCCGCGCGGCGTATCAGCCAAAGATTCGGTTGTCCACAGGCGAAGTGACGGGCTTCGAAGCACTGGTGCGCTGGGTGGATGAAGACGGGACGACCTACATGCCTGGCTCGTTCATCGAACTGGCGAGCGAGCTCGGATTGCTCGACGAGATCACGCGTTTCGTGTTGCAGGACGTCGAGCGCTCGCTTCCCGAGTTGAGCGCGCGATTTGGCGCGGACTGCACCGTGAGCATCAACGTGTCGCCACGACAGGCGGCCGACGCGACGTTCATGAGCTCACTCATCGCACAACTCGCCGGCAATGGACTCGCCAAGCGTTTCGTGCTCGAGCTCACGGAAGATGCGCTCGAGACGACGCAGCGATTCCAACGCGATGTGTTGCCGAACCTGCGCGCACATGGTGTGCGCGTGTCGATCGACGATTTCGGAACGGGTTACTCATCGTTGTCGACCTTGACCGACATCACAGCCGACGAGATCAAAGTGGATCGCGCGTTCATCACGGCAATCCACGAACGTCCGCGCAGTCAGGGAATTCTCAAGGCGATCGAATCGTTGTGTGCTGCGCTCGACATCACCATGGTCGCCGAAGGTGTGGAGACCGAGGACGAGCTGAATTACCTGCGGCAGCACACGTCGATCGACATCGTGCAGGGCTACTACTTCTCGAAGCCGGTGCTGGTCGCCGAGCTACCGTCGTCGTTCGCGCACGCGCTCCAGGCCTGAGACCGCAGCGGTCGGCCGCGGCACGGCGCTCGATCTTCGCAGAGTGAACAGCGTGATCTCCGGCCGAACATTGAAGCGAGCACGCGCCAAATGTCCGACGCCGTGACTGAGGTATAGCGTGCGATGCTGATCGACCGCGAGCGGACCTGCGACATATCGGCGATTGCGAACGGGGAGCACCGGTGGCGGCAAAAGCCGGCGGCTTGCATTGCCCTCCGTGCGTGTGGCTGAAACTGTTCATCGCCACGATCGGCGCGGAACGTTATGAAGTTACCGGTAACGACGACGATGCCGGCGCGAGCGCGCGCACGCGTTCGAACGAGTGACGGACATCCTACCGCAGAGGTAGCGAGTGCGGCGGCGCCACGCTTTGACAAAGGCGCGACGATTCACACTTCCTCGGTCACACCATTGTGAGCGTTTTCTCAATCCTTGGCGCACGGCGGATTGGTAGTTCAGAGCTTCGGCTTCCACATGGCCGCGTCGACAACCGACCAGAGATGCACCGCCCAGCCGAGCAGGAAGAACCAGAGGACCGCGGCCAAGCAGAACTGGAAGACGGCCATGAGCACGCGACCCTGAAAGAGTTGTCCGAGACCCGGGATGAAAAAACTGCAGGCCGCTGCCATCACATTTCCCGCGGAACCCTGTCCGGACATATCGCCCCCGTAATAGGTGTGTGGCTCCGCTCGCGCTTCGAGATCAGGTACGCGCGAGTGACGCCATGACTGTTCTCACTACGGATCGTCGGAAAAAATGGTTTCTTGGCCTGCGCTCGCAGAGCGGCCGCGAGCAACTTTCCGTGTGAATGTCACCGCTGGCTGACTGAGCCATCTCACGAGTCGCATGAACCCGGGAATCCAGCCCTGCCTCCCTTAGTTCTCTAATCGCCGCATCCACGCGGAGATTGCCGATCAAAGACTCGGCCGACGCGCGCCGTGCCGCGTCGCCTGCTCGAACGCGTGCGCCATCTGCAGCACGCCCCAGTCTCCCCGATGACGGCCGACGATCTGAAGCCCGACGGGCAAGCCGTTGACGCTGAAGCCGCCGGGCACCGAAATCGCCGGACAGGCCATGAAGGTCACGTACCAGCAGGACCGCATCCAGTCGATGTACGTCGGCATCGCTGTCCCGGCGACTGACGTCGGGTACTCGGTCGTGACGTCGAACGGCTCGACCTGCGTCACCGGGAGTACGAAATAATCATACTTCTCGAAGAATCGCGCGACATCCAAGTACATGCGCGCCTGCCGCGCCATCGCACGCCCCACATCCGCCCCGGTGTTCCGCTCCGCCTCGGCGATCTCCCACTTGACGGTGTCCTTGAACATCGTGGGATTCTCGCGCGCCAGCGTTGCGTAGCTCGAGTGATATGATAGATGTCGAACAATCGGAAACGCCTCGTCGACTCCCGTGAAATCCGGCTCCGCCTCCTCGACGATGCATCCCAGGTCGAGGAACGCCTGACGATTGGCGTTGACGACGCGCGTGATCTCCGTCTCGAACGGAATGCCACCGAGATTCTTGAACCACGCGACGCGCGTGCCCTTGAAACTTCGAGCGAGCGGCGCGCGGAACATCGCACCGTTCTCGTCGATGGCCAACGGATCCGGCGCGTGGGGCCCGACGATGGTACTGAGCATCAGCGCGACGTCGGCAACGGTTCGCGCAATGGGCCCGCCCATCGACAACGGCGACCACGAACCGTCGTCGTCGGTGACCCGACCGGGCGAAGGACGAAAGCCAACGACGTTGGTGAACGCGGGAGGATTGCGAAGTGACCCACCGGTGTCGCTGCCATCGGCGATCGGTACCATGCCGCATCGCACCGCGGCGGCCGCGCCCCCGCTGCTGCCGCCGACAGTTTTGGCAAGGTTGTACGGGTTGCGCGTCGCGCCGAACACCGGATTGAACGTGTTGGAGCCGGCGCCGAATTCCGGCGTGTTTGTTTTGCCGACGGTGATCGCACCCGCGGCACGGAGGCGCGTCACGATCAGGGCGTCGGTTGTCGGAATGTTATCGCGAAACATCGGCGAACCATACGTCGTGCGAATTCCCGCCGTGTTCACCAAATCCTTATGGGCCACTGGCAGACCGTGCAACGGCCCGAGCGTACCACCGCGCGCCTGCAGTTCGTCCGCTTTGGCCGCGCCGGCCATCGCGCGCTCGGCGACGAGCGTGACGACGGCGTTGATCTTTGGGTTGACGCGCGCGATCCGCGCGAGGTGGGCCGTCATCACGTCGCGCGCCGACACTTGTCTCCGACGGATGCGCGCGGCGAGGTCGACGGCGGTGAGGTCGCAGAGCTCGTCGCCGGCGACGGATCCCGCCGCTGTCGCATGATCCATCGGCGGCGGCGGCGACGAGCCGAGCGCGACGTCCGGCAACGCGCCGGTCAATGCCGCGGCGCCGAGCAGCTGTCCGAACGCCCGACGGCTGAGGCCATCGCGAGGTGCATCGCTCATTGGGACGCTCCGTGAGTCGGTGGGACATCAGACTTCGCTGCGACGTTTCGCGATCTCGCCCAAGGGAGTCCGGCGGCGCTGTCAGGTCGACCGGATGTATGAGCAGCCGGCCTCCTGCGCGCGATGCGCTGCGTACACACCCGTCGGCTGCAGAATCACACCCGGAACGAGATTGGCCTTGAACTCCTCGTACACGAGCCGAGAATCCGTCTTCGTCTTTTCCGCGATCTGACCCGCAAACCCGCGCGTTGCGAGATCGCAGCCGAGCAAAATGTGCCCGTTCGCGCCAAGCCAGCTGAGAGTCGCCTGTGGACGCGCGCTCGACGCCGGTCGCGCCCCGCCATTCGCTGACGGAGTCGGCGCGAAGAACGGATTTCGCGTCGCCCATTTATCCGTTGAGTAATCTTTGATTTTGCGATCTTTACCGATCTCGTATTTCGCCCACATCGCGTCGTTCAACACCATCGGAATGCCGGCGTGGCGCATCACCACGACTGCCTGCACATCGTTCTCGCCGGCGCCCGCGGCCTCGCGCATGCCGCGGATGTAGCCCGAGGCGTTGGATAGCACGAGCCCGTCGTCGATTTGCGGCGAATCGAACACAGCCTTGTGCTTCGCCGTGATGCGCGCAAACCAGGAATCGTCCCAATGCACCGGTGTCGCCGGCGCCGGCGGCGGAGTCACTGTGCCGATCGGAGTCGCACTCGGTGCCGGCGCGGTCGCCGACGATTGCCCTGCAGTGGCCGGTGTGACGCACGCGGTGCCGGCGAGCGCAATCGCGGATACCGCGATCTGCCCGAGGAATTCACGGCGCTGCGTTGGACGATCGGCGGAAGGTGTCGTTGGCACGAAGATACCGGAGTGGACGGTGAACGGTGGGCTCGATGCGCCTGCAGTCGATCCTCGAAGATACTGGCGGGTGCGCGCGATGACGAGCACGGCGTCCGATTTTGGGACGGTCGTTCCCATGCACGGACGAATTGGCGAAGCGCCGCGCGGCTCCGTCCCCGCAAGTCATTGCGATTGAGCATGATGGGATGCGACCAACGCGGCACGAATGTTCCCTACACGCACCTCTGCGCACGCTTCCCTCTCTATTGCCGCACGAATGGACATCTTCTTCCAAGACATCCGCTACGCCGCTCGAAAGCTGATGCGGACGCCGGGCTTCACCACGATCGCCGTCGCCACACTCGCTCTCGCCATTGGCGCGACGACAGCCGTGTTCAGCATCGTGAACGGCGTGCTACTCAAGCCGCTTCCCTTTCCGAGTCCTGATCAACTGGCCGCCGTCTCGTCGGTCGGCACAAACGGCGAACCGACATCGATGTCCGGACCGGACTTCATGGACTATCGCGATCAGAGCCGGAGCTTTGCCGGCCTGGCCGCGATCAGCTACGGCAACGCGAATCTCACCGCCGCGGGCACCACGCCCGTTCGACTCGAGGTCGCCGGAGTCGGCGCTCCGTTCTTCGATCTGCTCGGCGTGAAGATGCAGCTCGGTCGCGGGTTTACCCCCGGCGAAGATCGCAAAGGCGCCGCTGGTGTCGCCGTGCTCTCAGATCGATTCTGGCGCACGCATTTCAACGGCGATGCACGCGTAATCGGTCAACCAATTTCGATCGACAATAAGACGGTCACGGTGGTCGGCATCGCCCCGCCGAGCATGACGTATCCGCGCGCGCGTGATGTGTGGACGCCTTTCGTGTTCGAAGACTGGATGCTCGATCCGGAAAATCGCGGCGCGCATTTTCTTTCGGCCATCGGTCGAGTGAAGCCGGAAATCGCCATCGAAAGCGCGCGACGGGAGATCGCATCGATCGGCGAGCGCCTGCGCAAGGAATATCCGCGCACCAACACGAATTATGGCGCGACGGCCATCGCCCTGCGCGAGCGCCTCGTGGGGAACGTACGAACGACGCTCGTCACCATGCTCGGCGCCGTGGGCTTCGTGCTGCTCATTGCCTGCGCGAATGTGGCGAACCTGCTGCTCGTACGCGCATCCGGCCGAGAGACCGAAATCGCCGTGCGCACCGCACTCGGCGCCGGACGCTGGCGGATCGTTCGCCAACTCATCACCGAAAGTATTCTGCTGTCCTTCCTCGGTGCGTTGATCGGTGGCGCACTCGCATCGTGGGCGGTAGACGCCGTGGTGGCGTACGGACCGCGCGGGCTCCCGCGACTCGATAGCATCGCTATTGACACGCGCGTTCTGCTGTTTGGCGCCGGAATCTCGCTGCTGACTGGCCTGTTGTTCGGTCTCGTTCCCGCGATCCACGCCGCGCGAACCGAGATTGGTCAAATGCTCAAGGAAAGTGTTCGCGGATCGAGCGGACGACGTGCAAGCCAGCGCACGCGCGGCGCCCTCGTCGTGAGCGAGATGGCGCTCGCCGTCGTGCTACTGGTGGGTGCGGGGCTGTTGATCCGTAGCTTCACCAAGCTCATCGCCGTCGATCCGGGGTTTCGAGTCGATCATGTGCTGACCTTCAGCGTGTCCGTTCCCGAGGCGAAGTATCCGTTTGACCGAAACAAGAATCAGTTCACCGACGATGTGCTCGACGGTTTGCGCCGGCTCCCCGGAAGCCGCGCCGTCGCCGCCGGGTTGTCGCGACCGATGCAAGACGAAGGCATGCGCGTCGGATTCGACATCGACGGACGTCCGCCGGCTGCGCCCGGGGCGCGGATGGTCGCCGAGATTCGGCCGATCACTCCCGGCTATTTCAGCGCACTGGGCATCTCGCTCGAGCGCGGCCGGTTGTTCACTGCGGCGGAAGGACGGTGGGGTCCTCCGCCGGTCGTGGTCGTGTCGCAAGAATTCGTACGCCGGTATTTCGCGAATGAGAATCCAATCGGCAAGCACATCGCGATCGGCATTTCGCACGACACGGCCGCGTCGGGCAAAACGTCGGTCAAATCTGGTGGCGAGATCATCGGCATCGTGGCGGACGTCAAGCAGCGCGGGCTCAAGGAAGATCCGTCGGCTGCCGTCTACATCGCTCAAGCGATGTTTCCGCAAAACGACATGGCGTTCGTCGTGCGCTCGGACGCGGACATGGGCACGCTGTCCGCAGCGGTTCGGCGCGCGGTCGCCGAGGTCGATCCAGATATGCCGATCTTCGATGTTGAAACGATGGAGCAGGCGGTGGCCGGATCAGTGGCCCAGCCGCGATTCTACATGGCACTGCTCGCGGCATTCGCGGGTCTCGCGTTGCTGCTCGCCGGCCTCGGCATCTACGGCGTCATCTCGTACACGGTGAGCCAACGCACGCGCGAGCTTGGCATTCGCATCGCACTCGGCGCCACGCACGATCGCGTAGTGCGATTGGTGCTCGGCCAAGGCATGTTGTTGACGCTTGGCGGTGTAGCTCTGGGACTGTTGGGCGCGTATGGGCTGACGCACGTCATCAGGAACATGTTATATGGCGTGACCGCAGCCGACCCCATCACATTCGTCGGTGTTTCCGCAGTGTTGCTTGGCGTTGCTGGTCTGGCGAGCTATCTGCCCGCGCGGCGCGCGGCGCGAGTCGATCCCGTGATCGCCATGCGCGCCGACTGAAACGACCCGAACCGACTAGAGCCGACAAGCACTTAACGCACGGCCGTGACGCCGGCGCGGAACGAAATCACGCCGCTGACGATGAGCGCGATGACGACAACGAACATGACGATCGCCATGCGATGACGCATTCGACGCAGCGCATGCCAGCTCGGCTCATCGAGATAGAAGCGCCCGTCGCCGGCTTCGCGGAGCACCGCGCGCTGCACCAAACGGTGGAAGGCCACATGCTGGTTGACATCGAGCTCGTCGGCGCGCCGGGCGGCCGCAGCCGTCGTCGCGCCGGCTCCGCGATACGTGTTGACGATATCCCGTTCCTTCCGAAGCATGATCGCGGCGGCGGCGCCCATTGTCGGTTTCCTGGCAAAGGTTGTGGTTCAAGCATACAGCCGGATGCAGCGGCCGCTACCCCGCGAGGCGGCTCACGATCGCCGCAGCCATGCGCTCGGCCGCACCCGACCCGAATTCGAGAAACAGGTTCGGTTCGATGAGCTCGAGCTCCATCAGCAAGAACGCATTGTCGATCACTACTCCGTCGACGCGCGCATAGAGTGGTTTTTCTGGAAGCGTCGCAAGAACGCGCGCTGCTTGCGCGACGACGTTCGAGCTCGTGCCGACCGGATCGGCAGTCCCGCCATGCTCCGTCTGCACACGGAACTCTCCCGGCGCAGCACGTTTGATGGTCGCGTGGGAGAACTCGCCATCGATGAACGTGAACGAGTATTCGCCGCTCCGCGATATCTCATCGATGAACGGTTGAACGAGCGCGTCTCCGATCTCCGCGACGCGTGCCACGGCGCTCCGGCTCTCGGCGTCGAGCGGCGTGTGCAATGCGTAGGTCTCGTATCCGCTCGCTGAGACCGCCGGCTTGATGACGAGCCTCGACCATGCATTGACGGCGATGATCGAATCGATTCGCTCGGGATGATGTCGTGAGAGAATTGTCGTTGGAACCGTCGGAACGTCGCGCTGAGCGAGGTCGAGCAGATATCGCTTGTTGGCGTTCCACCTCACCAGGGTTGGTGAGTTGTAGACGCGAACGTCGATCGATTCCAGATGATCGAGCCAGGCGTTGAACTCGGCGAAGCGGAGGTGGTAGTCCCAACAGGATCGGATCACGACCGCACCGAATGATTCCCATTTGACCGCGTCGTCCGACCACACGACGGCTTGCGCATCAACGCCGCGCGCAGCGAAAGCGGGCAGGAGGAGACGATCGTCGGGCGCGAGCCCGGGCGTGCGCGCGTACGTCGCAAGGGCAACGCGCGGGCGCACCGGCGCTACTGTTTGCAGGCGATGTGCGGGTTCGTCGGCTTGGGCGCGTCCAGCCGAGGAGCGTGTTCGGCGTTCGCGACGAACAGCGCGCCGTCGAACACCATCTGCGTCAACCGCGCGTAGTCAGGATAGTCGATGTACTGCGCCTCGTCAGTCACTTGATGGTAGTCCATGTGCTCGCCGCGCGAGAGCGAGACGCTCGGAATGCCATAGCGCGCGTAACTGTAGTGATCGGCTCGGCAGTAATACTGGTCGGGATGCCCAGGCGCGTCGTATTCGTAGTTGAATGTGAACGGCAGTTTTTCCTTGGCATTCACGGCTTCGAACCAGTCACCAAACTCCTTCGACAGTCGTCGCAGCCCAACAACCTCGAGATACGTCGGTCCGCCGCCCTTGATGTCCGTCGCAGCGCCGCGTCCGATCATGTCGACATCGATTTCGGCAACGATTGAATCGATCGGCACAGTGGAATGATCGGTGTACCACGCCGAGCCGAGCAGGCCTTTCTCCTCCGCGGTGTGCGACACGAACAGAATAGACCGATGCGGTTTGACATTGCCCTTCATGAACGCTTCGGCCAGCTCGATCAGCGCGATGGTGCCGCTCCCGTCGTCGTCGGCGCCGTTGCTGATCGAGTCGGGACGCGGCGGGCGAATGCGCCGCAAACTGTCGAGAATGGCCTGAATGCGGACAACTTCCTCTGGCGTAGCCGGCCGCGCGCGGCTGTCAGCGCCCAGCGGGCGAACCACAGAGTTGAACGCCCGCAACGAATCGTGATCGACGGGCCGATGCGAGTATCCGACGTGGTCGTTGTGCGCGGTGATCGCCACATACTCGCCGCGCAATGCCGGGTCGCTACCGGGAACGATCGCAATGACGTTTCGCGCCAAGCCGCGTCGGACCGTGGTGTCGCGCACGCGGATGTTGGGAACGGTCTGAAAATACGTTCCGTTCTCGCCGGCCGACTGAAGGCCAAGCGCTTGGAACTGCCCGGCGACATAGTCCGTCGCCTTCTCGTCCCAATAGCTGCCGGCGTCGCGCCCCATCATAGAATCGTGAGCAAATGCCGTGAGTCGTCGTTGGAGATCGCCCGGCGTGATGGCGGCCGTGGTGCCCAACGATGGGCTGGCGCTCGTGTGAACACAGCCCACTGCAGCCGCGACACCCGCCAGTGAAAGACCAAGTGCAACGCAGCGACGGCGATTCATGAGCCATTCGGGAAAAAGGGGAGCCACGCGCAAGATCACGATGACCGCGGAAGAAGAGCAAGTTATCCTGCGCGGGATTGGCCGAAACCTGACCGCGGGGCATTCGTATCCCTGAATGAGCCCGATCTCTCCGTCCTAGGAAAATGCCGCTAAAATCTCTCTCGCGTTTGGCCTTCGCTCTGCTGTTCACCGCGCCCGGCACGCTCGCGGCGCAGGTCATCGACTTGACCGTTCACGACGTTGGCTTGGCGATCGGCGACAAGCCTCGCGTGACCGGCCTCCGACTCAATTATCGCGACGCCAATCTGCGCGAAGTGAACGGCGTGAACGTCACCATCTGGACGCCCTACGAGCCGGTCTCTGGAACGGTAAACGGACTCGCCCTTGGCTTGCCCGTCACCGGAGCGAGCACGATCCGCGGCTTTGGTGTCGGCGTGTTCGGCGTCGGCGCGGAGCACGCCATCACCGGGTTGGGCCTCGGCGGAATCGGCGTTGGTGGCGGCGGTGAGTTGCGCGGAATCATGATCGGTGGAATTGGCGTCGGCTCCGGCCAAGGAATGACAGGCTTGAGTATCGGTGGAATTGGCGTCGGAAGTGGAGGGGCCGTTCGCGGAATTCAGATTGGCGGAATCGGAGTTGGCGGAGGCGGGAGTCTTTCAGGAATCAGCATCGGCGGAATCGGCGTCGGCGGAGGCGGCAGTATCACTGGGCTCGCCCTGGGCGGCATTGGTGTTGGTGGCGGCGGGACGTTTACCGGAGTTGGCATCGGCGGCATCGGTGTCGGCACGGGCGGCGACGTCACGGGCATCATGATCGGTGGAATTGGCGTCGGCTCGGGCGGAACGATCACTGGTCTGAGCATCGGCGGCGTCGGTGTCGGCGCGCCGGCGATTAAAGGTGTGGCGCTCAGTGCCGTTGGCGTCGGCGCGGTTGACGTTCACGCAATCGTGCTCACTGGCGCCTACTTCAAAATTGGCGAGCACGGCCGCTTCGACGGATTGGCGGTGAGCTCGGTCAGCAACATTCAGGGCGCGCAGCACGGCCTCACGATCGGGCTGTTCAACTACGCACGCGAGCTTCACGGTGCACAGGTTGGCTTGATCAACGTCTCGGACAACGACGGTCATCGCCGACTGCTTCCGCTGCTCAGCGTTCGCTAAGGAGTGACCGGCCGGCGTGGCGCGCGCGACATCTCGGCGAGATAGTTGAGCGTCGACAGCAGCAGCGCGTCGAGATTGGAGAGCACTTCATTCTTCGCGACCACCTTGCTCACTGCGCTCCGGCTACGAAACGCGTTGACCGCCGTGAGGTCGTAGCTCTGCAGTATCAGCACGGCCGAGTCGCGATGCGTGGCTCTGAGCTGAATGGATATGAGCAGGTCCGAGCTCAGCGCTTTCGACAATTCGGCAACATCGCGCGTGCCAAGAAGCGCAGTGCGCACGGAGTCTTGATCGACGGTTAAATATTGCGAGCGCCGCGCGCGCAACATGCGGCGCAGACTGTCCGCGACCGCACGACCCAGCAGCGATGCTTCGGGCCACTGCCGCTGATCGGGCGACTCAGCGATGATGATGCGGCGCGGTCCGGTTGCCGCCGCAGCGGTTGCTCCGGAGTTCGCAGCGATGATCGAATCCATCATCTTGCGCTGAGTTTCCTCGGCGAGCCTTGCCTTGGCCGCGGAATCTCGTGTCTTTGCCGCCTCCAGTCGTTTGCGAATCGTCTCGGCGATTTTTACCGAATCGGCATGACTGATCACCGGCTTCGCCGGCGGTGGCGCGGTCGGCGGCGGTGTGACGGCGGTCACAGTTACTGTGCGCTTGGCGAGTGTGTCTGCCGGTGCGCTCGGCGCGGCAGGTGGCGCAACGGGTGCCGTACCCAACGTGGGCATCGTACGTTGCCGCGAGACAGCGTAGCCAACCCCCGCCAGCACAGCGAGCAGAATGGCAACCGCAGCGATGCTGGGCAACCGACTCTTCTTTGGTGCTGCTTCGATGCCTCCGCCCTGTGGCGTGACGCCGAGGGGCATGGTCATGGAGTCGAGCTCGCGCAATACCTCGTCGGCGGTTTGTGGGCGGGCAGCCGGGTCCTTGGCCAGACATCTCATAATGAGATTCGACAACGAGCGCGGAATCGCGGCGGAGACTTCGTGCAGCGGCTTGGGGTCGCGCGTCAGTTGCGCCGCGAGCGTTTCTCGAGGCGAAGGTCCTGTGAATGGTGATTCGCCGTGAATGAGCTCGTAGGCGAGCAGCCCAACGGCGTAGATGTCCATGCGGTGATCGGCGGACGAGTCTCCGGCGAGCTGCTCGGGCGCCATGTAGGCGGGTGTGCCGATCGCGATGCCCGCTGATGTAAGGCCGCTCATTGGCATCGCGGCGCTGAGTGCTTTGGCCACGCCGAAGTCGGCGACCAGAGCGTGTGCGCCCTGCGTGAGGATGTTGGCCGGCTTGATGTCGCGGTGGATGACTCCGCGCTCGTGGGCGAATGCGAGTGCGTCCACGACGTCGTGAAGAATTCGCGTGACCTCACGCGCGGTGAATGGCTTCTTTCGCTCGAGGGCGGCTCGAAGCGACTCGCCCTCGATGAAGGGCATGGTGTACCAGAGCAAGTCGCCCTGCTCTCCGGCGGACAGCAGCGGTACGATGTGCGGGTGCTGGAGTTGCGCGGCGACCTGGATCTCGCGGCGAAACCGGTCGCGATTCACGCCTGCGGCGAGCTCCGGCGGCAGGACTTTGACGACGACCTTCCGTCCGAGTGAGCGATCGACTGCCACGAAGACGCGACTCATCCCGCCACCAGCCAGCTCGTGGTCGAGCTGGTAGTTGGTCCCCAAGGCATCCTGGAGATGTTCGGCGAAATCGGTCATCGAATACAGTATAAAGAAAGTGGCATCGCTGCGGTTTTCCGTGCGCTGATCCTACCCTCGGCGCGGAATTTGTGTCAGGCGATTGCGGGCATTGTTTACTAATTGGACACAATCCGCGACAAAAAGGCTCATATCATTGCAGCGAATTGCATATCCACCCTTTCGCGTTTCATCGGATTTCATAAGATTAAAGCGCTCTAATGTCGTAGAACATCCTCATTTCACCTTTCCCAAACGGACCGTGGCACGAGCTACCTCGAAAGGCCCGAAAAAACGGGCTAGCGCCGACTCGGTGATCCCGAAGAACGTTCTCGCCAAAGAAATTGCGAGCATCCTCGACGATCAGAATCTGACGCAGACCGAAGCTGCGTACATCATGCGCGACGCGCCGTCGCAGATCTCCCTGGTAGTAACGGGCAAATTGCGTGGTTTCTCTACGGAGCGATTGCTGCGCATGTTGGCCAGACTGGGACGCGACATTGACATCACCATCCGCCCCTCCAAGGGCAAGACCGGAAAGGTCAGCGTCGTAAGAAAGTAGGCCTACCTCTATTCAGGTGCAAAGCGACGACGACGCCCGAGTAACTCGGGCCGTCGGCGGCGCTTGGCATTGCCATCGGCTTCATTCATGATGAATCGCATCGATCGGCGATAGTCGAGCCGCTCGAAGCGCCGGATACAAGCCGAACGTCAATCCCACCAGCACCGACGCACCGATCGCAACGAGCACAGTGCTTGGCGACAGCCACGCCCGCACCGGCGCGTTCGCCAAATGACGCATAATCGCGGTCACTCCGAACGCGGCGCCCACCCCGACGACCAGCCCGATCATACTGCCGACTCCGGTGATCGCCAGCGACTCGCAGAGAAATTGCCAGAGAATGTGTCGCTGCGCAGCGCCTGCCGCTTTGCGAATACCGATCTCACGTGTGCGCTCGATCACAGAACTAAGTAACACGTTCATGATTCCAATGCCGCCGACGACGAGCGAAATGCTCATCAGTGCGCCCATGAATAATTTAAAGAGCAAGAATGCTTGCTTCGCCTGTTCCAACCGACTCTCGTCAGACACGACGTTCACGCGCTCTTTCCACGTCGCCCCATACTGCCGCGCTGCCCAACGTTCAATGCGCGACCGCGTTGTGGCCACACCCTCGAGACTCGGCGCCGTTGCCATCAACTGAGCGGGACGGTCGCCCAGTCCGGCAATCGTCGCACTCAGCGCGGCGCTCACCGGCATCACCGCGCGGCGCGACCGCTCATTCTCCTCTGCCTTGAGCACGCCGACAATCTGCCTCGGCTGCCCCTGAAAGAGCAGCGTGTCTCCAACTACTTCGCGCGGCTGCCGCCCATGTGCGAAGTCGCTCGCGAGTCGGTAGGAGATGACTGCGAGCGGCGCACCACTCAACGCTTCGGCATCGCTGAAAATGCGGCCGGCGATGAGCAGAGAATCAGCCATCTGTGGCACGCGTGCGAGCACGCCAGTCACCTGTGTCGCGTGCGGAGTCGTGTCGGTGAGTGTCGTGACGAGCGCCGAACCATTCACGAGCATGTTCACCTGCGCTGAGTCGCCGGCGAACTCTCTCAGCGATACGGCGTCCGCGATGGTGAACTTGACCGGATTCGCCAACGGAAAAGGTGTTCCGTCAACTATTCTGCTGAAGCGAGGCGTGACAGCGATTCGCTGCAAATCGGTCGTGCGACCGATTTGCTCGCGTGCCAGTCGTTCCATTCCGTCGCCGACGGAGAGCACGGCAACCAGAGCCGCGACGCCGATGACGATGCCGAGTGTCGAGAGAATGGTTCGGAGTGGATTGGAGCGGAGCGTCTCGAAGCCAACCGAGATTGACGTGGTGAAGATGGGATTGGACATGCGGTGACTACGACATGCGTTCCGCTTCGGTTGCAGCCGTCACAGTGGGTTTACAAGTACCTACCTATCAGCGGGTTACCGGTCTGGTTCCCTGTCGTCGGAAAGGTATGAGAAAGCTCCTCGCCTTCATCGGCGCAACGATCGGTGGCTACGCAGGCTGGTATTTGGGCGCGTTGGTCGGCTTCATGACGGCGTTCATGCTGAGCATGGTCGGAACCGGCGTGGGTATGTACTTCGCCTACAGGGTAGCACAGAATTACGAATGACCCGTCGCTGGCGCGTCGCCGCGGCGATCGCCGGTGTGATCACCGGTGTGATCGCTGCCTTCCCTACTTCGACCATCGCGCAACGCGCGACGATTGTTGGTCGCGTGTCCGTGAAGGGCAGCGCGATCTCGATCGGATACGCGGTCGTCGCGCTCAAGACAGCCGGCTACGAACGGTTCACCGATAACGACGGACATTTCGCGATTCGCGACGTCGCGCCGGGCCGTGTCGCGCTTTCGGCGCGTCGCATCGGCTACGCGCCGCTCGATACGACGTTTGCTGTCGCGGCAGGCGACTCGATCCAACTCGAGCTCGAGATGACGCTGGTCACCATTCGGCTTCCAGCGATCTACTCGCTCGCTCACGCGTGCGCGCATCCCGGCCGAACAAACGCGGAGTTGAGCGCCGAGTTGCTCTCGTTGTTCGAGCAGGTGAAGGAGAGCGCGGAGCGGAATCGTTTATTGTCGCGGTCGTACCCGTTCGAGATGGTCGTCGAGCGACGAATCTCGAGACCCGAGCCGGCGCTCGAGGCTCGGTTCATCGCGTTCGATACAGTCCGGCGAACGAGCGAGCGTCTGTGGCGCTACGAAGCAGGGAAGATGCTCGGCACCCGCGAGTATGAGCCGGGCGTGTTCGGCGGAAAATGGACGACACTCACCATGCCGGAGCTGGCGGACTACGCCGACGATCGCTTTCTCGATAGTCATTGCTTCGACTATGGAGGCATCGACCTCGTCGACGGCGATTCGCTGTTGCTCATCGAGTTCAAACCGGCGGAGAACATCCACGATCCCGACATCGCCGGAACGCTCTACCTCGACCCGAAGACCTATCAGCTCCGCATGACCGCGGTGGCCCTCGTCAACTTGAACAAGCAGTTGCGCGAGCAGATCAGCGGCCAAGCGATCCGCGCCACGTTCAAGGAAATCTTTCCCGGCGTGCCGGTGATCGACGCAGTGTCGTCGGTCGTTTTTCCCATCGAGGTCAAGAAAGGTCCGTCGCTCGAGCCGTCCACTGAGGATCAGCGCACCCTCTCGGTGCGCTTCCTCAAAGGCAAGCCGTAGTCAGACTTCGTCAAACTCGCGACGTCATCACTTCTTCGGCGAACCGTTCCATCTCCTCGAGCTGCGGGCTGCACTGAAGGAGCAGTAGGTCCACGCCGGCGTCGGCGAACTCACCCACGCGTTCCGCAACCTGATCCGCTGTCCCCACGAGGCCGGCGCGCAATCCGCGATTCGATACGGAGTAGTCCTGCAAGCTCACCTGTTGTTCGAGCTTGGTGTTCGCGATCCAATCCTTGTAGTTGCCATAGCCCGGTGACCCGACCGCCACGTTCGTGATGCGATCGATTTCGCTCTTCACTTCGGCGTCCGACTCGCGGACGATGGCAAAGGCGGCAACGCCGAACGTGAGCGGCGGCAGATCGACGCCGAGTGCCTCGGACGCTTGTTCCCTGCGTGCACGCATGTCGGCAATTTTTGGCGCGATACGATCCGGCGGATCGCCGTGCATCACGTAGGCATCGCACTGACGCGCGATCATCGTCTTGGCCGTTTCGGACTCGCCGCCGGCGTAGATCGTCGGGCGCCGGCGTGCCGCGGTCTTCACCGGTTTCGGCTCGAGCACGATGTTCTCATGCTCGTAGAACTTGCCCTTGTAGCTGAATGACGGTTTGCTCCACGCGCCGTCCACCACATCCAGCCATTCGGTGGTGCGGCCGTAGCGATCATCGTGTTCGTCGAACGCCGCGCCGAATCGCTTGGCTTCGTCCTTCCACCAGGCCGACACGACGTTGAGCGCCAGCCGTCCGTTCGAGATGCGATCGATGTTCGCCGCCTGTTTCGCGAGAATCGCCGGCGGATGGAACGACGGACGCACCGCCACCATGAGCTCGAGTCGCTCGGTGACCGCGGCCAGCGCCGCCGCCGTGGACCACGCATCCAACGACGGCGCGTTGATCCCCTTGATGTCGTTGAGCAACAACTCCGCTATTAGAGTAATGTCATAGCCGAGTGCTTCGCTCCGTTGCGCGAGGCGTTTGACGTAGTCCCAGGAGGCGGCCATGTTTTCGTCTTCGACATTGCGCAGCCATCCGCCGAAGACCGGAAGCCAGTATCCGTATTTCATGGCAGTGACACGTGTGAGGAGACGGCGGCGATGCCGGTGGCGTCGGAACGGCGGCTGACGGTTTCGCGCGGTTCACGACGAGCGGCACGACGTTCGAGGTAGTCGACGAATGTGATCCACGGATTGAAGCCGACCACGTTCTCCGGATCGGCCACGAAGTTCGAGAGTGCGTTGACGTCGTAGAAGTAGTGCTTGCCGTCGCGATCGTCGATGAGATACTCGATGCCGCCGATGTCGAGGCCGGCGCGCTGTGAGATCGCTTCGACCTGCGCGATGATCTCGGCTGGCGGTTGATAGCCTTCGACGCGCAGGCCGGTTTTGACCGCGTCAACGGCGCACGCGCCTCCGACGAGCTCGACGCCGCTCACCGTCTGGCAGGCATCGGCGGGGCAGAGGTCGAACGACCCGACCGCCGGGAAGACTTTGATTGCGTAAAGATATTTGCCGCCGAGTGTCTCGACGCGGACGATGTGGCCGTCGCGAAGCGGCGCGGATTCCTGAACCAGAGAAACGCCGTCGATGCCGAGATCTATTTCCTCACGGGCTTGAGCCCCTGAGAGTGCGGACTCGGAGTCATACCGGACGATGCCGGCGCCGCTGCCGCCGATGTTCGCCTTGACGAGCACGGGATAGCGGAGGCCCTTGGCTGCCTCGACGGCGAGCGACGCGTTGTTGATCGCGCGCGACCGCGGGTACGGCAGCCCGAGCTCTTCGAGCAAGTCGAGCTGCGAGGCTTTCGAGAGCTCGAATGAGTACACCGTGGAGCCGTTGACGACGGGAATGCCGACGCGCTCGAGATGGCGGAGCCAGTGCAGCGTGTGGAAGGTGGACTGGCGATGTCCGCGCAGGTATGCCGACGGACTCGCGCGATTGACGACGAGCGAATACGGCGCGTCGTCTTCCGATGGATCGAAGACGTGGGCGGAAGCGTCGAGGCGGACATAGGGTAGCCCGCGCCGTTCGAGCTCGGCGAAGAGCGGCTTGAACCAGTCGGGATGTTCGTGGTAAACGGCGATGGGCTGCATGGGGAATCCAAAGTGAAGGTCGACGAGGTCGACTCGAGCCCTTCATCACTCCGGATCAGCGCGCCCTGTGCCTCAAAACAAAAGCGCCCCGATCCCGGAGAGGGTCGGAGCGCGAGTCACGTAGCTAGTAGCCGCTATATGCGAACGCCCAGAGCCTCAGTTGCCGGTTGGCACATGAGACACATACAACAACAACAACACATAGCCTGGGGGCGCGTCATGATTTAGAAGGTAATGGGGGGATGTGCGCCGTCAATAGTCGGCCGGCAATTCCAGAATACTGTTGCGCGATGGGTTGATGGGCCGAGTCGTAGGCCAGCTGATCGAGGCCGAGCGGGGTTCTTCGGGGAACGACCGGCGCGGCGGAGCCTGCTTGATGCCGATCCATGGCTTTCGACGCGCGCTGACCATGCCTCGATTGCAAACACGGCGAGCGCGAAGTCGATGATGAGAGGTGCCCGTCCGATTGTTTGTGTCCGTCCGATCCGTTTGTGTGTATTTCACAATCGTTCAACTCGTCCGGCCTAGAACGTCGCCTCCAGATACAACGCGCTCCGCCAATTGCGCTCCGGATAAATCCCGCGCGCAACATCCGCGCGAATAAGTCCGTCGAGAAATGAGAAGCCAACCCCCACGCCGCTCGCCGGCCGACCCACCTCGCTCCACCTCCGTCGATCGCCCGCCCAGCCGAGATCGAAGAATGCAATGCGCTGCATACCGGGCGAGCCATACCCCAACTCAGTGCGCGTGAGCCAATACGCATCCCCGAACATCGCGCCCGCCGCCTGACCGCGAACGGTGCTCGTGCCGCCTATGAACCACTGTCGCTGAATGGGAATCTCGCCGGTCGATGACCCTCCACTCACCGTTAGCGCGCCGGAGAAATCTCGCCCGAGGGCGCGGCCAAGGGGATGCGACAGCGTGACGTCGAGCGCGCCGCGGGCGTAGTCTCGATCGCCGGTGGCACCCTCGACGCGAAGATCCGTCAACAGAAAACCAGCGGGATCCAACCCGAACGATGAGACATTTCTCAATGACGCGCCCGTCTCGCGGATCCGCGACGCGGCGATGTTCCAGGCCGGCGCAAAACCTGCCGATCCGAACGCCTTTGGAAGGGAAATGTTCGTGCGAGTGATCGCATCGCTCTGCTGTTCGTAGAACGCGCGCCACTGCCACGACGCGCCGAGCAAATGATCGCCCGTGAGCTCGGCTCCTGTAGTGCGGTAGTAGAATCCTTCGTCACGACCGAATAGCAGAGCCGATACCCCGCTACCGAAGTCCAACGGATGTCCCCAATCGTTCGACGCCACGAGCCGGCGATACGCCGTGAAAGAGCTCGCTCCAAGTCCGTTCGTTCGATTCACGGACAGATCAGCGTTCAGAATTCGATCGGCGGTTCCGAACCGCGGCGTGAGGCGCAATTCGTAGCCGGGCATTCGGACTCGTGCGAGAGAGTCCGATCCACAGCGCGTCACGTCCCGGATAGTACGGCACGGGCGACAGAATACTCTCGATGTCGACCTCGCTCACGCCACCGAGCATCGGCACGACGGTTCGTTTGCCGGTGATGTCGATCTGCGCGCCGTTGCCGCGCGCCCCGCGAACACGCGCCGCCGACTCGTGTCGAAAGAGAATTCGATCACGGCGAAACTTCGTGAATGCCATCTTGAGCGTGAGCCGCTGCACGGTCGATGCGTCATAGAATCGGATCGACGAATCCTGACCGTTGCGTGCGTCCCGCGCATTGGCAAGCAAGGTCTTGGCGCTCGCGTCCGAGAAGGCGTTGGCGAGTTGCTCACTGGTCGCGACGATCGGTTTGCGCTTGCTCACCGAACTGTCGCGCCCTTCGCGCGCGATCACCTTGACGTCGGCACCCTTTTTCGAGTCGACCTGGACGCTGATCGTCGTCTGCTGAAACGCGAATCCGACAAGGAGGATGGCTCGCATGGCCGTCTGCTACACCAAGTCGTTGAGAAAGATCGAATTTCAGCGCCGCCCAGGAATTGCTAGAACTTGGATTCCAGGTAGAGGTCCACTCGGAATTGTTTCTTCGGATAGAGTCCGCGCGCGACGTCGAAACGGAACAGCCCATCGAGGAATGACACGCCGGCACCGACACCCGACATCGGCCGCACGATGTCGCCCATCTTGCTTCGATCGCCGACCCATCCAATATCACTGAACACGGTTGGGCGGACTCCCGCGTTGTTCGAACCGATCTCGACGCGCCCTAACCAAAACGCGTTTCCGCTCTGCGTCGTGTCGGGCGTTTGACCACGCACTGTCTGCGAGCCGCCGAGGTACCAACGACGCTGCGGGGGAAGTCCGCCGACTGAGCTGCCACCGGCGACCGTGAGCGCAGCGGCCAACGGACCAAGACCGTGCGACGCCGTGAGATCGAGCGCAGCTCGCCCATACACCGAATCCCCCGACGCCGCCTCGGCGCGAAGGTCCGTGGACAAGCGCCATCCGCGCGGATCGAGGCCGTAGTCGTGCGTGAGACGTCCGCCCACCCCAGTGTACACCGCGCGACGCGCGACGATGTTGGCTGGAAAGTCGGCGCCGTTCACAGCGAACGTCGTCTTCACGGTAGCCGTTCGCTCCTGCTCGACAAACGCGCGCCACTCGAGCCGCGATCCGCCGCCGAACGATGCCGCACGACCGCCCGAGAGCTGCGCGCCAGTCGCGCGATAATAAAAGCCCTCGTCGCGCCCGAACATCAACGCCGAAAACGAACTGCCAAAGCTCAGCGGATGACCCCAATCGCTAGCCGAAACGAGACGGTTGTAGCCCGACAACGACATCGATTCGATCAGATTCGTTCGCGTGAGACTCAGCTCCACATTGGGTTCGCGATCCGCGAAGCCGAAACGTCCAATCGCATTCGCGGTGTAACCGCCGCCCAACTCTTGATCGATCGAGCCGCCGAGTGAGAATCCTTCCACGCGGTTGTATCGCATCATCGATGGTCCGTACGCGAGCGACGGCGGTGGAAGCATCGACAAGCGGAATTGCACCGGCGCCTGCGCGCCCAACGAAAGCGCCTCGGCCTTCAACGCGTCGAGCTCCTTGGTGCCAAAGAGCTCTTCGCCGGGATCATAGATGGACGCCGGAAGATCCGACGAATGTTCGAGTTTCGAGATGTCGCACGGAATGCGCGTCGCGATCGGAATCTGCCCGTCGTACCGAAGCGACGTGATCACGCGATACTCCGAGGTATCGCACTGCGATCGGCGAATGTCGCGCTTGCGCAAGCCGGTACGAATGGAATCATTCACCGCACGTATGCGTTCGCGCGCCGCTGTCCGCACGGAATCGCGCCATTCCTGCCGCTGGTCGTCGGTGAGAGAATCGGGCATTCGCGTGCGCGGCGTGCTCGCGGCGATTTTGATCGGCGGCAAACTGTCTTTGCCGTTCACGCTCGCGTACTTGAAGCTTTCTTCCATCTTGAACGGGACGTGCATGAAACTGACTTGCGCACTGCCTTCGGCGAGACGCAGCCGCGGCAGCCAGAATCGTCCTTCATAGAGTCCATATTCGACCGCGATCGCCGTCACTTCGGCCTTCATGGGCGTGATCATGGGCTTCACCCAGATCGGCACGTCGTCCATCGATTTTGGATCTTCTTCTTTTGCGACCGCCCAGATGTCCATGGGAACGGAAAGACGGTACGCCGCGCGGACCAGCTGCCCAATCTTTGTATCGAACCAGAGTGAGCCGACGACGAGATTCCACTTCGGCTCACGCGGCCGGAACTTGACCTCGCGCAGTTGCACGACCGTTCCGTTGGGAAGCTTGAAGCTGACCGAGTCGCCGGTCTGGTACGTGTAGTACGCCTCGGCGCCGTCGGCGATCGGATTCACGAGCTGGGTTTCGTCGACCTGAGCGCGCGCCATCTCGTTGCCCACCCACAGCGGTTCATATCCGGGGAAGTACGGGATCGAGGCGTTCATGTCCGGATCGTCCATCTCTCGCTGCATGTCGTCCTTCGCTGCGTCGGTGCCGATCATCGGCACAGCCGTACGCTGTCCCTTCGCATCCAGCCAGACGCCGACGCCCTGCTGCCACCGAACGCGCGCGGCACTCTCGTGGCGAAACAGCAACCGGTCCCTGCCAATTTTGGAAAAACCCATTCCGGCCGATATGCGCTGGTACGACATCGCGTCGTAGCCGAGCAGGGCGGAGTCCATGGACAGGCGCGCGACGCGCGCCTGCAAGAGAGTCGTCTTGGCGGTTGGATCTTTGAACGCGCTCGCCTGGATCTCGGGCGTGACGGCGCGGCGAACGCCTCGCGACCTGCGGCGTTTCATTGCCATCGAATCACTGACCGCGCTATCGCGGACGATCGGAACGCGCTTGATCGCCTGCCCTGCGGGTGTTTGGAGGTTCAGCGCGAGTAGCGCGCCGACGACGAAGAGCATGGCAGGGCCTCGGGAAGCGGCGACTGTCCACGATACGGCGCCCCGCCTCGGGAGGTTTCGCGGTTTTGGCTATCTGAGACGCAGACTCGAGACCCTGAGACCTGTCGTTAGGGCCTGCGTCGCGCCGATTCCGGGTCCCGCGTCCAGAGCGAAATCACGCCGCAGGTCGCGTCCCGCGTGCGGAAGTCCGCGGGAATCTCCGACGCACTACGGTAGACCTCGATCCCTTCCATGCCGGCCGGCGAAAAGTCGTCGACGTTCCCGTTCGGATAGGGGTGCCCGTCGACATAGAGCAGAACGGCGCACGTTCCCTTCACCGTGGAGTTGACCGACCGCTGCATGTGCACGGGCTGCGGCTCGCCAGCCATTTTTTGCGTCACGCCCACGCCTGGGAGATATCGCAACAGCTCGCTGATCGTGCCTGCTTGTCTTTTTTCGATGTCGTGTCGCGTGATGAACGAGCCGACTCCGCGCGCTCTTCGCTGGTTGAACGGCCCCATCTTTCCGCGCGTCAGGTCGGCCTCGGTGATCGCGGGTTTGAGCTCGACCGCACTGGCCGCCAGTACGAAGTTCATGCGCGTCGCGACTCCAACCGCGACGTCGACGCTCGAAGTCTCCGGCGCGAACCCAATCCGGCGCGCATACACGCGCGTTAGTCCCACGGAGACATCGGTGAGCCGAAAGACGCCCGAGTCATTGGTCGTGGTCTGGTGCGCAACGGCGGTCGAGCCAACGACTCCGATCGCGACCTGTCGGACTGGTGCGCCGGCCGAATCGCGGGCGACGCCGTCGATGGTGCCGGTCCGCGCCTGCGCGTGAGCGACTGACGCCGATGCGATGGCGAGTGCCACGACCACACGGTTGTTCAGTACCGCTTGAATCACGAAATGCCCCACGGGGTGACGGTCCACGCTATGGTCCTACGCGGCGTGGAGCAAGAGGATGTAGAATTCATCGCTTATGTCCGACCTCTCGAATCCGAAACACGCCCTGTTCGTTCGCGACCTGCGCAAGCACTACGGATCCGTTCGAGCGGTGGACGGACTCGATCTCGCCGTGGCGCCGGGCGAGTGCTTCGGCTTGCTTGGCCCCAACGGCGCCGGCAAGACCACAACAATCGAAATCTGCGAGGGCTTGCTCGCCCCCGATTCCGGCGACGTCGAGCTCCTAGGCCTTCGCTGGGACCGCGAGGAACGCCAACTCCGGGAACGACTTGGCATTCAGCTTCAAGAAACACAACTCGCCGACAAGCTGACGGTCCAAGAGACGGTTCGTTTGTTTAGAAGTTTCTACAAAAAGGGACGAACCGTAAACGACGTCATCGCGCTCGTGCAGCTCGAGGAAAAGCGCGACGCGCGCGTCGGAAAACTGTCCGGCGGCCAGAAACAGCGCCTCGCGTTGGCCTGCGCGATTGTCGGCGATCCGGATCTCTTGTTTCTCGATGAGCCAACGACGGGCCTCGATCCGCAATCCCGACGCCAGCTCTGGAGCCTGATCACGGAATTCAAATCACTCGGCCGCACGATCATGCTGACGACGCACTACATGGATGAGGCCGAGATGCTCTGCGACCGGGTGGCGATCGTCGATCACGGAAAGGTCATCGCGCTCGGGACGCCGGAACATCTCATCAGGTCGCTGGGCGCCGAGCATGTGGTGGACTTCGCGCTCCTCGACGAATCGGTGTCGCTCGATGAGCCGACACTTCGCGGGCTCGATGGAGTTCTCGCGGCGCGACCGTTGGCGGGAGGTTATGAGCTCCAGGTGGGCGCGTTGCATCGCGCCGTACCTGCGCTGCTCGCTCTACTCGCGCAACGCGGGTTGCAGTTGTCGCGCTTAGCGACACACTCGGCCACGCTCGAAGATGTGTTCGTTTCACTCACCGGGAGACAACTTCGCGATGAGTGACACGTCCGACAACTCGCTCTGGCAGCTTATCACCGTACGCTTTAAAGAATACACACGGGAGCCCGAGGCGCTGTTCTGGTCGTTCGGCTTTCCCATCCTGTTGGCGATCGGGTTGGGAATCGCGTTTCGCAGCAAGCCGGCGGATATCGTGCACGTCGCCGTCGTCACGGGGGACGCGCGCGCGACCACACTTGCCGATGCGCTCAAGCGCGATTCCGGACTCGCCGTCACCCTGCTGCCGCCGGACAGCGCCGCCGCCGCGCTTCGGACAGGACGCGTCGCGCTCATCGTCGCACCGGACAGTGTTGGCGGCGTGCTATACCAGTACGACGACACCCGTCCCGATGCGCGCACCGCGCGATTGATGGTGAACGATGCCGTGCAGCGCGGTGCCGGACGTGCGGACCGTCTGCCAATTGCCGACCGACATATTCACGAGCGCGGCTCGCGCTACATCGACTTCGTCGTTCCCGGATTGCTGGGCATGACGATCATGGGCGGCGGCATTTGGGGTCTCGGCTTTTCGATTGTCGATCAGCGCCGGAGAAATCTTCTCAAGCGGCTCGTGGCAACGCCGATGTCGCGCGCGCAGTATCTCGCGTCGTACGTGATCTCGCGTCTCGTGCTGTTGGCGCTCGAAGCCGGTGTGCTCCTCGGTGCAGCGACTGCGCTGTTCGGTGTGCCCATGCGCGGGTCATTCGTTTCGATCTCGATAATTGTCGTCTTGAGCGCGTTGGCCTTCGGCGGAATCGGTCTGCTCATCGCGTCGCGCTCCAAGACAATCGAAGGCGTATCGGGCTTGATGAACCTCTCGATGTTGCCGATGTGGGTGTTGTCCGGCGTGTTCTTCTCGTCGGAGAATTTTCCGCAGGTCGTGCAGCCGTTCATCAAGGCGCTGCCGCTTACAGCGACGAACGATGCACTGCGTGCCACGCTGCTGCGCGGCGTAAGCTTGCCGGGCGTCGCTCCGCAGTTGGCGATTCTGGCGACATGGATGATCGTCTGCTTCGGAATCGCGCTCAAGATTTTCCGGTGGAGATAGCGAACATGTACTGTGCGTACCAAGTGGGACGCGACGAATGAGCGGCGACCTCTCGCGCGACGAGCTCATGTCGCAGGGACAGGCGGTGCTCGAGTGGATCGCGACCTATTTGGAGCACCCGGAGAAGTTTCCCGTCCTGTCGCAGGTGCGGCCGGGCGACATCCGGAAATCGCTCCCGGCCAGCCCGCCAAAAGCCGGCGAGACGCTCGAGACGATCATTCGAGATTTCGAAACCAAGATCATTCCCGGCATCACACATTGGAATCATCCTGCATTTTTCGGCTACTTCGCGTGCTCTTCCGCCGTCCCGGGAATCCTCGCCGAGATGTTGACGGCTGCGCTCGACGTCAAAGCGATGTTGTGGAAGACGTCGCCAGCCGCGACCGAGCTCGAACAGGTCGCGACAGACTGGCTGCGCCAGATGCTCGGCATGCGCGACGGCTGGTTCGGCATCACCACCGACACGGCGTCGATCTCCACGATGCTCGCGCTTGCCGCCGCGCGTGAAGCCAAGCCCGAGCTCGAGATTCGTGAGCGCGGAATGGCCGGCCGCGCCGATTTGCCGCGACTTCGTGTCTATGCGTCGCCGCACACGCACTCGTCAATCGACAAGGCCGCGCTCGCGCTTGGCTTCGGTCTCGAGAATGTTGTGAAGGTGGACGACGATGACACTTTTCGCATGCGTCCGGACGCACTTGCCGCGACAATCGCCGCCGATCGTGAAAAGGGCTATCTCCCGCTGGCCTGCGTCGCCACGGTGGGGACGACGAGCACGTCGAGCATCGATCCGGTGCCGGCCATCGCGGCCATTTGTCGCCGAGAGAATGTGTGGCTGCACGTGGATGCAGCGTATGGAGGGGCGTTGGCCGTCGTCCCGGAGTACCGTTACATCCTCGACGGCGTGGAAGACGCGGACTCACTCGTCGTGAACCCACACAAGTGGCTGTTCACGCCGTTCGATTGCTCGGCTTTTTTCATCAAGCGCCCGGATGTGCTCAAGCGCGCATTCTCGCTCGTCCCGGAATACCTCGTGACACGCGAGCAGGACGACGTCGTGAACTACATGGACTATGGCGTTCAACTAGGACGCCGATTCCGCGCGCTCAAGCTGTGGATGACCATCCGCGCATTCGGAACGGACGGCCTGGCCGAACGGCTGCGTGAGCACTGCGCGTTAGCGCAAACTTTCGCCAGTTGGGTCGAGGCAGACGACAAGTGGAGCGTGATGGCCCCCGTCCCCTTCTCGCTTGTTTGCTTCCGCTACACACCGCGGGGAATGAGCGACGCCGAGTGTGACGCGAAGAACGAGGCGATCATGCACGCGGTCAACGAGACGGGCGAGGTGTTTCTTTCTCACACCAAACTCGGCGGCCGATTCACACTTCGCCTCGCGATCGGAAATATTCGCACGGAGGAGCGTCACATCGCACTCGCATGGCGGCTCCTGAACGAAGCAGCGGCCCGCCAATCGTAAATCGGCGGGCCGCTGGATTTGCCACTCACTGCTCAGTTTTTCAGTTCGCGGCGAGCTTGTCCGTGTAAAGTTCCGGAAACTGCTTTCTCAGATTCGCGACTTTGGGCGCGTCGTTGATCGCAATGTACGGCTGATCAGGATTCCGCTCCGCATAGCCTTGATGATACGCCTCGGCGGCAAAAAACGACTTGAATGCCGTTACCTGCGTGACGATCGGCCGCGGATAGACGTGCGCTTTGTTCAACTGATCGATGTACGCCTCGACCGTCTTCTTCTGTTCGTCCGACGTGTAGATCACGATCGACCGGTACTGCGTGCCAACGTCCGGTCCCTGCCGGTTGAGCTCCGTTGGGTCGTGGGCGACCGAGAAGAAGATCTTGAGCAGCGTCCCGTATGAGATCTGTGATGGATCGAAGACGACGCGCACGGATTCGGCGTGTCCGGTTTTCCCGGAGCTCACGGCGTCGTACGACGGCTTGTCCGTCCAACCGCCCGCGTAGCCGGACGTCGCGCTCACGACGCCCTTGGTGTGTTGGAAGACCGATTGGATTCCCCAGAAACATCCGCCGGCGAACACGGCCGTCTGCTCGCCTTTCACCGGCGACAACGGTTGATCCACGACCGCCGCGGGAATCACGACAGGCTCGCGCGACGACGCCGACGCACGCTGCGCCGAGAAGAACGTCCCGCCGAGGATCGCCAGGGCGAGCACGGCGAGGCTGGACTTTAGATTTCCGTTCGACTTCACATTTCGCTTCATCATAGAATCTCCAATTTCATTCGTCGTCCGGACGCGAAACCTTGGGAAAGGGGCCCGTGTCCCCCGCCGCCAGTACCACAACCACTTCGTCTTCAACGTGACGCTTGCGCATGATCCAAAACACAATGGCCAACCCGATAATGATCGAGGCCACCAGGTAGTTCTCATAACGGCGAACGTGACCCAAAATAATCAGCGTCGTTCGACCGAAGCCCCACCCGAGGAGCGTAAAGACGAACGACCACGTCATGCAACTGATCGCGCTGCCGATCAGGTAAACCACTGGCGAAATTCGAGCGGCGCCGCACGCGATTGGCAGCGTGAGGCGAAGACCATACGCCCATCGCACCGCCAGTGACGATCGCCACGGATGCCGGCGCACGATCCGAAACGCGCCCAGCATGACTGTCCGCAACTTGGGCCAACGTCGCCGGGCCCAGTGACCGCGCCACCGCCCCACATAGTACAACCCGAGGTCTGCCGTCCATGTTCCGCCCGCCACCCACAACCAAACCAGCGCGAAACGCAATCGCCGGTCGTGGGCCGCCAGCCCTCCGATCAGCGGCGTCGCTTCCTCGGTGATGATCCCCGTGACGCCGAGGGTGATGTATGCCCACAGACGGTGAAGGAGATCCGCCGCGGTGGGATGCGACGTCGTGGCTTGCACCAGCGCAAGAATAGTGATCGCTCCCCCTCGTCGTCGTCGCGACTATGCCGGCGTCGGCACGGTGCGCGAGTCCGCGCGAACCGAACAGGAACTATTCATATACGCTCGGAGCTTCCCAAACAGATTCATGGTAATCGGACCCGGAACGCCCGGGCCGACGGGCCGGTCGTCCAGCCGAACGATCGGCATGACGTCGGTCGTCGTTCCCGCAAGAAACAGTTCTTCGAGCTGCGGAAGGTCGCGCTCGGTGATCGCTTGCTCCGCGACGCGCAGCCCCGCGTCCCGCGCGAGGTCGAGAATGACGGCGCGGGTGATTCCCGAGAGGATGAGGTTGTTGGCCGGGTGGGTGCGGATCACGCCATCGATCACACCCATGACGTTGGCGTGAGAGCTCTCGGTCAGAGCGCCGTCGCGGATCATCAAAGCGTCGGTGGCCCCGCGTTCCGTTGCAGCCTGCTTGGCCATGACGTTCGGCAGCAGTTGCACAGTCTTGATGTCGCACCGCAGCCATCGAACGTCGCGCATAGTTATGGCCGCAGCGCCGCGGGCGCGGAGGTCTTCAGGCGGAAGAAACCGGTTGACCGTGGCGTAGACGGTTGGCGCGGTGCCCGCCGGTGGAAACGCGTGGGCTCGAGGCGCAACACCGCGCGTGATCTCCAAATACAGCGTCGCCTCGCCATCCGTCAGATTGGATTCGCGAAGCAAATGGCCGGCGACCTCGTCGAGCACGCTGGCGCGTGCAATCTCAGGTGGGGCAATCCGGAGTTCCTGGAGGCCATATGCCAGGCGCGACAAGTGTCGCTCTCGTTCGAACAATTGGCCGTTGATGACACGCCAGACTTCATAGACGCCGTCGCCGAAGACAAAACCCCGGTCGTCGACCGAGATCGTGGCGGATGAGCGCGCAGTGTACTGGCCGTTCAGGTAGGCGAGCACGTCGAAAACGGGGTAAGGGTGGCTTGAAGGTAATGTCGCGGTTGGACCGCCGGACAGGTGGATCATAGCGCGAGGGTTCGGCGCGAACGTAGATTCGACGCCTGTCTCGCCTCACCATCAGGTTCTCCGGCATCACATCATGGCTCAACCGAAAGGTAGGATCGGCTTCCGCGTTCTCACTGGCCCCGCTCCGCTCCCCGATCCCGTCGTCGCGTGCTTTCGCGGCATGGCCAGCTCAAATCTCGCCGACGCTATGGGCCGATTTCGGTTCATGGATCCCGGAATTCGATCGCGCTCCGGTCTGCCACTCTGCGGCCAGGCGCTCACGGTCCTCTGTCGACCGGCAGACAACCTCATGGTCCACAAGGCGCTCCAGGTCGCCCGGACCGGTGACATCATCGTCATCGACACCTGCGGGAATACCACGAGCGCCGTATTCGGCGAGCTCATGTGCCACACGGCTGCCGCCAAGAAACTCGGCGGAATCATCGTCGACGGTGCCCTCCGCGACATCGAAGGAATCACGCGCCTCGGCTTCCCGGCATACAGCCGTTCGGTGAGTCCCGGCGGCTGTGACAAGGACGGCCCGGGCGAGATCAACGTCCCGATCTCGTGCGGCGGGGTCGTCGTCATGCCGGGTGACATCGTCGTTGGCGACGGTGACGGCGTGGCAGTTGTCCCACGCGACAGCGCTGACGACGTCCTTCGGTTGGTCGACGAGCTCACGGCGCGCGAGCGTGCGCGCATCGAGGAGATCCAGGCGGGGACTTGGTACCGCGCCGAGATCGATGAATCGTTGCGGAAGCGCGGAGTGATCGATTGATGATCATGAAGGCGGCGGATGATGGCGGCCAGGAAAACACAGTCGCTCCACTGCTCTTGATGACCCCCGGCCCGACACGCGTTCCCGCCCGAGTGCTGCGCGCCGGGTCGCGGTCCATGATTCACCACCGCACTGCAGAGTTCTCGCGCGAGTTGGCGACCGCGATCGACCTGCTCGCTCCAGTCTTCGGGACGCGCGGGAATCCGTTGCCCGTGCACACGACCGGCCGCGGCGCGCTCGAAGCGACGGTCTGCAACCTTTTTTCGCCCGGCGATGAGATTGCCGTCTGTTGCAACGGCAAATTCGGTGAGATGTGGGCCGGTTTGGCCGAGTCATATGGATTGGTAGTGCATCGTCTTTCCAAGAGTTGGGAGCACGACGCGAGCGCGGTCGAGCTCGAGGAGTTTCTGGCTGAAAACCCTGATGTGCGCGCTGTGGCCATCACTTATGGCGACTCGTCCACGGGCGTCGCCAACGACGTCGCGGGAATCGCTCGCGTTGCGCGCGCCACCAATGCGCTCGTGTTGGTGGATTGCGTTTCCGTACTCGGGGGCATGCCGTTCGCGTTCGACGAATGGGAGGTCGACGTCGCCGTCACCGCGACGCAGAAATGTCTCATGTCAGCGCCTGGTCTGGCGTGGGTCGCCCTCAGTGAACGCGCATGGGACGCATGCGCAACGTCGCGCCTTCCACACAACTACTGGAACTTCGACGACATCAAGCGTTCGATTTCCAAACCGCGTCCGGAAACGCCAGGAACACCGCCCGTGCAAATCGTGCTTCAAGTTGCTGAGGCGCTTCGCCTGATGCATGAGGAAGGTCTAAATGCGGTCTACTCCCGTCACGACGCGATGGCGCGGCGCACGAGAAACGGCGTGGCCGAGTTTGGGCTGTCGCTGCAATTTCCGTTGCTCGACAGATACTCCGCGACCATGACTGCGATCGCGCTTCCGTCGGGAGTCGCCCCCAAGGAATTCCGCGATAGGGTCAAGGCGCGCGGCATTCTCACGGCAGCCGGACTCGGACCGTACGATGCGCTCGGTTTCCGTGTCGGTCACATGGGAGACATCCAACTGTCGGACGTCGAACGCACACTCACCGCGATTCGCGAAGCGCTCGACGAAATAGCCGCGGACTGATGAAGCTCGAGCGGAAGATCCTCATCGGCTTCGCGCTCGGCATCGCGGCTGGGTTTGCTTCACGGTTGGCTGGACTGGAGTGGCTTCAGCGATCGCTCGTCGGCATCGAACCCGTCGGCACGGCGTTCATTCGGCTGATCACCATGGTCGTCGTGCCGTTGGTGATCGCCAGCGTCTTCGTCGGCGTTGCGTCGTTGGGCAACGTTCGCACGCTCGGCCGCGTTGGCGGAAAGACGCTGCTCTACTTCCTGGGCACCACGCTCGCCGCAGCCATCGTGGGTCTCGCCGTCGCGCGCGCGACGCATGTCGGTGCCGGTCTGCCGGACGCCGACCGCGATGCGCTGGTCAATCGCGTCGCCAACGAATTGGTCGGGGCAAACACGGTCGCGCAAGCCGCGTCGTCGCCATCGCTTTCGCAAACGCTCATCAACATGATTCCGCAGAACCCCTTCGCATCAGCGGCGCAGGGCGGGAGCGACCTGTTACCGTTGATCATCGCGGTGTGTATTTTCGCCGCGGCCGCGACGGTGATTCAAAGCGACGGCCGCGACGCCGTCGTGCGGTTTTTCCAAGGAGTCAACGAGCTTTCGATGGTGGTCATCGGCTGGCTCATGCGCCTCGCCCCGCCGGCCGTCGCGATCCTGATTGCCGCAACGGTCGCGCGATCGGGGCTGACGATGCTCGATCAACTCCTCACCTTTTCGCTCGTCGTCATCGTCGCACTTGCGTTGCATGTCGCATTGGTGTTACTGCCCGCATTGCGACTCGGCGCCCGATTGGGCGTGCGAGCGTTCGTCCGCTCAGTCGCCGACGCGCTGCTGCTCGCGTTCAGCACGGCGTCATCCAACGCCACGCTTCCGGTGAGCATGGCGGCCGCCCGGGAACGCCTCGGTATTCCCAACGACGTCGTCAGTTTTGTCTTACCGGCGGGAGCGTCGCTCAACAAGAATGGCGCCGCCGCGTACAAGGCCGTCGCCGCGATTTTTCTCGCGCAACTTTATGGCGTACCGATCAGCTCGAGCATGATGATCACGATCATTCTCATGGCGACGATTGCGGCGTTCGCCGGAGCGGGAGTACCAGGCAGCTCGCTGGTCACCACATTGATTGTGCTCAACGCCATCGGCCTTGGACCACGCGCTGCCGCGGGCATCGCACTGGTTGCCGCCGTTGACCGCCCGCTCGACATGTGTCGCACGACGGTGAACACCATCGGAAATCTCGTCGGCGCCGCGTGGATCGCGCGCAGCGAAGGACAACTCGGCTGATGCGGCCGGCGACGATCAGCGAAAAAATTCTCTCGCAGAAATCGGGCTCCGACGTGCGGGCCGGCGACATCGTCGTT